>VOFG01002770.1_pt1 | contig 49142 bp, 77 predicted proteins | sample 5384171 | NCBI WGS metagenome assembly VOFG01 (sample SAMN12384726, study PRJNA508395) | human gut metagenome | isolation source: healthy gut F | host: Homo sapiens
TCCCCAGTTCACGTCTGCTCTTTTCATACGCGCTCCCCTCCTCCCGATCCGGTTCTGTCCCTATGAAAACCGAGATTTGCCCATAAACAGGCAACTCTCCCAAAATTTTGTTTTCATTTCTGCCGCTACGCTTGTGCTGATCATTTGTTTTCCAAAACGCTCCCACTTTCTGCAAGTGCAGGTATATTTGTGCCACTCGGCTTCAGCAAGTCATTTCTCCAAAGGCGCACACCATTTCCTCGAACACATAATGCATTGAACACATAAGTCTGGAAGATGTATACATTCGTTTATCATATACTATCCTCGCCACACCTCCATCCGCGAACTCATTCATTTCCAGCGTTCCCGATAAAGTTGGCAGCACTCCTTTGTTCGATAGTTCAATATACTTTTTCTCGAAGTCCTGTGGTATTAAGAGTGACAGAGTTGTTTTATCCATCAATCTTAGCATACCTGTATATTGGGGAATACGATTCTTTTCTCCGTACTTGTTGCGTAATAAGGGACAACCGTTCCATCGAGTGGGTTCAAAAAATATGATTGAGAAAAAATCAACATCTACGATACAGCCGTGAATTCTCCCTGTCCCCCTATTTCCTTTATTTCTTTTGAAATAGCCTTTAGCGCATTTCTGTAAGGACTCAATCTTTTTTGAACTGTACTATAGTACAATAACAAATTGTTTAATAATACTCAATTTCAAACTCTGCTTTCCGAGAACGTCCCCCATCTAACACACAGATTTCTCCCATTGAAAAAGAACATATACACATTATCGCGTTTTTATCGCATATATTTCCCCCTCTCGCTTAAACTCGTTCATCGAAATCCACGGCCCCAATTGAAGTCTTGGTACTGTTCTGCTGAAATCTTATAAATACCATCTTTTCCACTGTTCAAAGGGGTCATAATAACCACTTATTCTAATCGAATTAAACTTCCACCTTCGGGGTTCATAGCCCATCTGATTATCAGAAAGAACCGTCGTTCCGTCTTTGATCTTCTGCTTCTCCTCGTCGATGGCAGTGATTAGCCTCAACGGTCTGGCCTTCAGAGAGAACGTCCTCAGGCTTCTCGATGCGGCGGTCAGCGATCTGAGAAATGTGGATCAGGCCGTCCACGCCGGGAACCACCTCAGCGAAAGCGCCGAAGGGCATCAGCTTGACGATACGAACCTCAGCGGTGTCGCCCACGCCGTACTTGTTCATAAACACCTGCCAGGGATCCACGCTGTGGTCCTTGGCGCCCAGGGAGATCTTGTGCTTCTCGGGGTCGAAGGAGATGACGTACACATCCATGGTGTCGCCAACCTTGCAGATCTCGGCGGGGTTCTTGATGCGGCTCCAGGACAGCTCGGAGATGTGGACCATGCCGTCCACGCCGCCGATGTCCACGAACACGCCGTAGCTGGTCATGGACTTCACGGTGCCGGTATAGTGCTTACCGACCTCGATGCTGCTCCACACGGCCTCCTGAGCGGCCTTGCGGGCCTCGTCAGTGACGCTGCGGATGGAGCCCACCACGCGGCGGCGGGCACGATTGACCTCGGTAATGCGGAGCTGGACCTTCTGACCCTTCATGGCAGACAGATCAGCGCCGCGGGGCTGGCCGCTCTGAGAAGCGGGAACGAACACGCGGATGCCCTTGACGGAAACCACGATGCCGCCCTTGTTCTCCTCGGTGACAGTGCCTTCCAGCACGGTCTTCTCCTCAACGGCAGTCTCAATGTTCTCCCAGATCTTCACAGCGTCCAGACGCTTCTTGGACAGCTCGGCATAGCCTTCCACATCGTTGACGCGGACAACATAGGTCTCGACCTCGTCGCCCACCTTCACGATATCCTCGGGCTTCGCGCTGGGATCGTCGCTCAGCTCGCTGAGCTTGATGTAAGCATACTGCTTAGCGCCAACATCCACCTGAACCTCGGTGGGGGTGATGGCGGTGACAATACCGGTTACCTTCTCTCCTGTATTTAAAGTTTTGAAAGACTGATTCAGCAGTTCCTCAAAGGACTCTTCCATGGTCTCGGTGCTCTTGATTTCTTCGCTCATCGTTGTTTTTACCTCCTTAATGATGCCCGCGGGTGTGGATGCGCCGGCCGTCAGCCCGGCAACACGGCAGCCTGCAAAATCTGTAGCGGAAAGCTCGTCCGCCCCTTCGATGGGAAGGACATGAGAGCAGTTCTGCCGGCAGATCTCTGCCAGATGCTTCGTATTGGCGCTCTTACGGTCGCCAACCACCACCATCACGTCTACCTGCGCAGCGATCTCCGCCGCTTCGTTCTGACGTTTACGCGTAGCATAACATATTGTATCAAAGATTTTTACGTTTGTACATTCTTTTTTTAGGATTTTGCAGGAACTTTCAAAAAGTTCACGAATACAGGTGGTCTGCGCCACGATGCTCACGGGCATTTCCGGCTGAAAATCGCCGTTTTTGACCCATTCCGCCACAGCCTCCGGCCCCTGGAACACCAGCGGATGAACGCACCAACTGGCAAGTCCCATGACCTCCGGATGGTGCGGCTCTCCGATGATGACCACCTGCCGCCCCTCCCGCTCCGCCTGGGACACCAGCTCCTGAATGTGGACCACGTTGGGACAAGTGGCGTTCACGCAGCGGACGCCCCGGGTCGCCAATCCGTCCAGTACGCTTTTCAGTTCTCCGTGGGACCGGATCACCACCGTGTCCCCTGCCTCCAGCGCTTCAGGCCGGTCCGTTTTCCGGATGCCGCGGGCCGCTAAGTCATTGACCACATGGGTATTATGGATGAGGTCTCCCAGCATCCAGCAGCCCTGGGTCTCCTCCGCTGTTTTCTGGGCCAGCTCCACAGCCCGCTTCACGCCGTAGCAAAAGCCGGCACTTTCCGCTAAGATCACCTGCACAGCGGCGCACCTCCCACCTGCTGTCCGCCCAGAGCGTAAATCTCCCGGAGAAGATCATCCGCGATCTTCTGCATTTCCTCGGCGGTCCCCCGGCGGCCGGTATATACCGGCGTATAGGGCTGGCCGATGATGATGCGTGTCCGGTGGAAGGTTCGCTTTTCTCCATCCACAAACACCGGCACCAGAATGGCGCCGGTACGGACGCCGATCACCGCCGCGCCGCTGTGAGCGTGGGCCGGCAGGCCGTCTGCCTTGCCGATGCCGTTCCGGATGGTGGTGCCCTCCGGGAAGATCAGCAGATTGTGGCCGCTCTGAATGGTCTGGATGGCGGTTTTCACCGCTTGAATGTCCGCACCGCCCCGGTTCACGGGGAATGCGCCCCCCACCCGGATGACCCATGCCAGAATGGGATTCTGGAACAGTTCCTCCTTGCCCATGACGCGGAGCCGGTAATCCATGGGCAGCGCCGTGGCCAGCACCAGAGGGTCCCAGTTGCTGGCGTGATTTGCCACCAGCAGTGCGCCGTGGCGAGGCAGGTTTTCCAACCCCTGAACCGTGACCGGATGCAGCAGACGGCAGATCCACTTGGCAACCGTGAAGATCAGAGGAAAAAACGGCCCAAAGGGCTGCGTTGTACGCCTCTCGTTCATCGGCTCGTCCCCGGATGATCCGCAGCAGGATCCAGGCTGGCCGCTGGAAGTCCAGCTCCGTGGTATCCAGCAAAACGGCATCCTCCGCCTGCTTCAAGGGTGCCGCCGCCCGGTTGGAATCGTTATAGTCCCGCTGGCGCATTTCCTCCAGCACCTTTTCATAGCTTTCCGGCGTTCCCCGCTGCTCCAGTTCCCGGAAGCGGCGCATGGCCCGTTCCTCCACGGAGGCCGTCAGGAAGATCTTCACCGTGGCATCCGGCAGGACCACGGTCCCGATGTCCCGGCCGTCCATCACCACGTTGTTCTCCCGGGCCAGCTTCCGCTGCATTTCCAGCAGATGGGCCCGCACCGCCGGATGGGCGGAGACCGCAGATGCGTACAGGGAGATCTCCGGCAAACGGATCTGATCCGTCACATCCGCACCGTTCAGTGTCATGTGCTGCAGGCCGTCCTCTCCGTAATGCAGGCCGATCTCCAGCTCCGGCAACAGCGCGGCACAGCCTCACGCATCCTTGGGGTCCACGCCCTTGGAAAAGGCGGCGTAGCCGATGGTGCGGTAAATGGCACCGGTATCCACATATAAATAGCCCAGAGTTTTGGAAACGCTTTTCGCCAGCGTACTCTTTCCGGCGCCAGATGGTCCGTCAATGGCAATACTGATGGTTTTCAATGCTGTTCTCTCCTTTATTCCTTCTCATTCGCGGCGGACTGTCCCGCCAGACGGCCGGTGGACCAGGCAATCTGCAGGTTAAAGCCGCCGGTATAGGCGTCGGTATCCAGCAGTTCTCCCGCGAAATACAGATTTTTAACAAGCTTGGACTCCATGGTTTTAGGGTCCACCTCCCCTACCTTCACCCCGCCGGAGGTGACGATGGCGTCCGTCACAGGACAGGGGGCGGAAACCTCCATGGGAAAATGCTTCAAAACCCGCAGCAGGCCCGGCGCTGTTCCCCGGGTCAGGCTGTTGGCCTTCTGCCGTCCGGGGCTGCCGGACAGCGCAAGCACCACCGGATCATGCTGTCTGGGCACCAGATCATCCAGTCCGTTCTGGAAATCGTGGTTGGCGTATTTGGCAAAATCCGCCAGCAGCCGCTTGTCCAACTGCTGCTCATCCAGCGCGGGTTTCAGGTCGATCTCAAGCCGGTAGCGCTCCCCCTTCCCAGCGCCGCAAATGGCCGCTGGGCGAGGCCGACAGTACCAGCGGACCGCTGACGCCGAAGTGCGTAAACAGCAGCTCACCGAAATCCGGAACACCGATTTCTTCTTGTCGTTTTCAAAAACCGTCAGGCTCACGTTCCGCAGACTCAAGCCCTGCAAGCGGACACAGGGCATCCCCGCCGCGATGATCCCCTGCAAGGGCACCAGAGACCCCTGCAGCGGCGTGACGGTATGCCCCGCCTCAGCCGCCATCCGGTGACCGTCTCCGGTGGAGCCGGTGGCCGGATAGCTGACGCCGCCGGTGGCCAGCACCACCGCCTCAGCGGAATAGCGTCCCCCGCTCCCCAACAACGCCGCAGACCGCGCCGTCCTCGAGCTTCAGGGCCGACGCCCGGTCCCGGAGGACCTGCACCTTCAGGGCCTTCAGCCGCCGTTCCAGTGCGGCACTGATGTCGAACGCGCTGTCGCTGACGGGAAACACCCGGTTTCCCCGCTCAGTTTTCAGAGGAACGCCCAGCTTCTCAAAAAAGCCCATCGCATCTGCGCTATTGAAGCGGTTAAAAGCACTGTAAAGGAATTTTCCGTTACGCGGAATATTGGCCAACAGCCCCTCAATATCAGTGTATTGTTGGTCACGTTGCACCGGCCCTTTCCGGTGATATTCAGTTTTTTTCCCAACCGTTCGTTGGGTTCCAGCAGAGTGACCTGCGTCCCCTGCTCCGCTGCCGAAAGGGCAGCCATCATTCCGGCGGCGCCGCCGCCGATGACCACGATCTTTTTATTCATCGTCCGCACCGCCGAATACATCGTACTGATCGACCACACCGTTCCATGGTCCGCCAGCGTGGCGGACAGGTCGTCCGCATTTTGCTGGCGATCCACCGCCAGGATCAGCGCGTTCAGCAGGCTCAGGGGTGCCGTCATGGAATCGATAAAGGAGATCATGTCGCTGGACGGCAGCGACGCCGACGCCATCTTGTACAGCTGGGCGACCGGGCCTGTCCGTGATGGCCACCACGTCGCCGCCGGGACCGGGCAAAGAACTCCACCGCGTGGATGGCCATCTTGGAGTACCGGGGGAAGCAGATGCTCACCAGCACGTCCCCTCTCCGATGTGGCCAGCTGCTCGTATATCTCGCCGGCGGCGCTGGCCTGTACCAGCGTCACGTTCTTGAAGATCAGGTGCAGGTAGAAATTCAGATACCCCGCCAGAAATGAGGAGGACCGCACACCCAGGATATAGATGTGCTTCCGCCCCCAGCAGCTTGTCCACCGCCCGGCTGAAGGCAACCCGGTCCAACTGCTCGATCACATCGTGTATGCCGTTCATATCCCGCTGCATCACACTGCCCAGAATGTCCGCACGTGCCGGACATCTGATCCTCGATACCTGAATGCGCTGGATGGAGGTCAGCCGACCCCTTATCAGCTCCTGCAGGGCCTTCTGCATATCGGGATAGCCGTCATAGCCCAGCTGGGCGGCGAACCGCACCACCGTGGACTCACTGACGGAGGCCGTCTCTCCCAGCCGCGCGGCGGTCATAAACGCCGCGCGGTCATAATTGTCCAGTATAAACGCTGCGATGCGCTTCTGTCCCTTCGAAAAGCCGTCCATCCCGATTTTCTTCCTCCGGATGGTCTGCAATACGTTTTTCGTTCATGTCAGTCGCTTCCTTTGATGATGTCCAGCTCCTCGGTCGTGAGATACCGCCACCGTCCCGGCGGCAGCGCTCCCAGCTTCCAGGCCGCCCTCGGCTAGTCCGGCACAGGCGGATCACAGTCAGCCCGGCGGCACACATGCGCCGGATCTGCCGCTTCTTCCCCTGGTGGATGACCTCCGGTACTGGGCGCCATGTCGTCCCTGGCGGTACAGCTCCCCGTCCACCTGCGCCGGCACGATGGGCTGTCCGTCCAGCTGTCCACGTCGCCGGACAGCGGCCATGCCGCTGCCTTCGTCCGCGCCCGTCACCGTCACCTGGTACTCCTTGGATACCTCGTGGCTGGGGTGCAGCAGCGCGTGGGTCAGGGCCCCGTCATTGGTCAGCAGAAGTAATCCCTCCGAGTCCAGATCCAGCCGGCCCACGGGATACACCCGTGCGCCGCAGCCCCTGACCAGCGATGCCGCCGTAGGGCGGCCCCGTTCGTCAGAGACGGTGGTCACATAACCTCTGGGCTTATTCAGCATCAGGTACACTGACCTCCGGTTCCCGTCCCAGAGGAACGCCGTCCACCCGGATATCGTCCGTCTCCGGATCAGCCTTGTCGCCCCTACACCGCCGCCTGTCCGTTGACGGTCACGCGTCCTGCGGCGATCCACTCTTCCGCCGTCCGGCGGGAGCACAGCCCCGCTGCGGCCAGCAGCTTCTGTATGCGCTCGGTCATGCCGCGGCACCCTTTCCTCAATTCTCCCCGCCCAGCAGCAGGCACCGCCGCCTTCACGGTTTTCCGCGCCGGCAGCACCCGGCGCCCCAGCGGTACAGTGCCTCGTGGTCGTTCCAATCGTCCCCGTCCGCGCAGCTGTTACCGCCACCAGCCGTCAAACCCGTCCGGCCTTCTCCGCGCAGGACACCAGCGTCCGCCCCGCCGCCTTCGTGTACCCGGTCTTTAACCCCAGGCACCCGTCCAGGCGGCTCAGCAGCTTGTTGTGATTGGTCAGCGTCCGTCCGCCGATGGATGCCTGCCGGGTAGATGCCATTCGCAGCAGCGTCGGTTCGTTCACCGCCGCCGCCCTGGCCAGCTTGGCCATGTCCTCCGCCGTGGAGTAGTGGGCCTCGTCATCCAGCCCATTGGGGTTGGCGAAATGGGTGTTCGCCATTCCCAGCGCCGCCGCTTCTCGTTCATCCGCTCCACGAAGGGCGCCCCGCCCTGCAGCGCACATCCGTCACCGCCAGTGCCGCGTCGTTGCCCGAACACAACAGCAGCCCGTACAGCAGCTCTCCAGCGTCAGTTTCTCCCCGGGCCGCAGATACATGGAGGACCCCTCCGCCATGGGATGCCGTAACGGTGATCGACGTCCGTCGCGTCCCTGCTCCAGCGCCACCAGCGCCGTCATCAGCTTGGTGGTGCTGGCGATGAGCATCCGCCTGCCGCCGTTCTTTTCGTACAGCAGCCCGGCCGCTGTCCGCATCCATCAGGACATCGCCGCCGTGGCGGAGACCTCCACGGCCTCCGCCACAGCGGACAAGGCAATATACTATACAGACACCGCGGCGCACAGCGCCGCCAAAGATCCGTCGGGGGGGCCCATCACGCTCCAAACTGGATACCTTCAGTCTATTCAAACCGTTTCGTCCCCGTCTTTTTTATCGAAAAATTTTCCGCTTCTTATCCACGAAGCCCTCCACCCGGTCGAACAGCTCGGGCACCAGCTCGATGACCCGATCCACCGTGGTGATGGCCGGCGTGCCCACCGGCAGCATCCGGGTCACGCCGCCCTTGACCACCAGAAAGGCCATGGGCTCCACCCGCACGCCTGCGCCGCCGCCACCGCCGAAATTGTTCTGGCCCGGCTTGCCGTAATCCCCGCCGCCGCTGCCGAAGCCGAAGCTAACTCTGGAGATGGGGATCAGGGTCACGCCGTCCGGCGTGGTGATAGGTTCGCCTACGATATTGTTGGCGTCCACCATCTCCCGAACCTTCTCCATCGTGGAATTCATCCATCACGCAGCGGGCTTTTCTTTTCCATGTCCATTCGATTCATCCTTTCCGACTGGTGCTTGTTTTTTCTTCTTCATATAGGCCAGAAGCCACCGCAGTCCGGGAATCGCCGTTCTCGGCGGCCATCCGCGCATGGCCGGAACCACCGCAGCAGCGGCCTGGCGAAGGCCCAGCCGATGGCCAGGAGGTCTCGTATGCGGTAAAATCGTCATCCGGATATGCGGCCGGGGGATCACCAGCAGCTGTTCCAGCACCGGCATCCCGGTCCAGACGGCCCGTGCAGCTCGCCGTATAACTGGGCGGCGTCATCAGCCGCCTCCAGCTAAAATACCGTCCACATCCAGCGGTCGATCCGTACGCCCCGCCGCGCCCGCCGGGCTCGATCGCCCCGGCAGCGGCCGCCGACCTTCCATGCGGGTCGATCAACATGCCGCTGAGCGTGGGCTTCCAGGCCGTTTTCTTCGGCTTCCCACTGCGCCGGCGTCTGCTTTTTCTGCACTTCTTCCGGTTTTTTTTCGTCTTTCGGCGGTTTTTTCTTTGCGGGCTTTTCCTTTTCAAAAAACCTTTTCGGGGCTGACCGGCTTTTCGGGCTTGGGAACCACCTGTATCCGCGCCGGGCCCGGCCCGGTGACTCGTTTCAGCAAGGTCTGCCCGTGAATTGCCCAGCACGGACAACAGCAGCAAGATCCACCATCCGATCACAGCCGCTGGATACCCAAATGATTTACACGCCGTCAGGTCTCCCCGGCTTCCGGTCTGTGCCGGCGCTTCCGTGTCCCCCATGGGATCTACCACCTCACCGGCTTCGTTCAGCCGCATCTGCCCATCCTCGCCGATATCGTCCGGCAGCTCCGGCAGATCCTTCAGGCTGGACAGATGGAACGCCCTGAGGAACTGCTTGGTGGTGCGGTACTGACGAGGCCGCCCCGGTACCTGTAACCGACCACATTCCTCGATCAGTCCCCGGTCCAGCAGCAGTCCCACGGTATAGGAGCTGTCCACGCCCCGGATCTGATCCACATAGGCCCGTGTGGTAGGCTGGTAGTAGGCAATAATGGTCAAAACCTCCAGTGCGGGCTGGCTGAGTTTGGCCGGCTTGCGGATCTCAAATGCCTTACGGATGGTCTCCGCGTAGTCCGGTGCGGAACAAAGCTGCCAGCTGTCATCGATTTTCAAAAGCCGGATGCCCCGGCGCTCGTAAGCGTAGTAGTCCATCAGTTTTTGAAGCAGCTGTTCCGCCGTAGGCCGGTCAATATCCAGTGCCACGCAGATCCGATCCACCTGCACCGGTTCCCCGGAGGCGAACAGGATCGCCTCCAGCGCGGATTCAAGTTCCTTTCTATCCATGTCAGCCACGGTTCTCCTTAAAACGTCAGATTCTCAGGCACGTCATCGCGCTCCTGCCGGACGATACAGTCTGTCTCAGAGCCTGCCAGATGCAGTACACGCGCCTTGCACAGCTCCAGCACCGCCAAAAAGGTGGCCACCACCTCGCTGCGGCTCCGGCTGCCCCGGAACAACAGCAAAAAGCGGGTGATGCCGCCCTCCTTCAGCTTTTGCAGAATATCTCTCGCCTTGCTCTCCACGGGATACGGCTCATGCTGCACGATCTCCCGGAAGGCGGCCCGCGGCGGCGGCAGCTTCCGTTCGGCCCGGTTCTGGATCTCCGCCATGGCCAGCACCAGATCCGCCGGCTGATGGCTGTATTCAAACACCTTGCCCCGCTTCACCGGCTCCGGGTTCCGGGTCACGATGTTCCGGCCGAATTCTCCCATAGGCGCCAACCGCTGGGCCAGTGCCTTCACCCGGACGTAATGTTCGCTGCGCCGCCGTTCCTCCAAGGATTGAAGCAGCGCGTCCATCTCGCTTTTGGCCTCGTCATCCTCAATGGACAGCAGCATCCGGGTCTTGAGATACACCAGATGGGACGCCATGATGACAAATTCGCTGGCCACCTCCAAGTCCATCCGCTGCCGATCCTCCAGCCATGCGATATACTGGCCGCAGATCAACGAGATGGAGATATCCTGGATCTCCAGCTTATTCTTCCCCAAAAGAAACAGGATCAGATCCAGCGGACCCTCAAAATCCTGCATCTCCTCAGACCGGGAGTGGACTACCTTTTCCAGTTTGAATACAGGACTTTCCAAAATCAGGACACCTCAAGCAAAAAAGATATGAAACAGCAGCTTACACGTCCCGTAGATCGCGCTTTCCAAGAAAATTTCCGCCAAGGCCCAGCCAACTCAGCGCCAGCAGAAGCAGAATACCGTACCGCTCGTAGCGCATCAGCTGACCGTAGGCACTGTCCGGCAGAAGCACCGCCAGCACCTTGGAGCCGTCCAGCGGCGGAATGGGGATCAGGTTGAAAAGCCCCATACCAACGGACATGGGGGCCACCGTAAACAGGCACCACTCAAAGAAAACATTCATGCCCGCGACCTGTACGGTGCATACAGGTAGATAGACACCTTGCCGATCCCCAGAAAAAGGACTGCCAAAAGCAGATTGGACACCGGCCCCGCCAGCGCCGTGACCGCCATGCCCTGCTTGGGCTTTTTGAAATAGTTGGGATTCACCGGCACAGGCTTGGCCCAGCCGAACCCAGCCGCCACCATCATAATCAGGCCCAGCCAGTCGATGTGCCGCAGGGGGTTCAGCAGCCGGTGGGCCCGCTTGGCCGTAGGGTCGCCCAGCGCGTAGGCTGCCAGTCCGTGGCACGTCTCATGTATGGTCAGGCACAGGAACACCGCCGCCACCCGCAGCAGGATGCTCTCCAGCGAGCCGAAGTCCAGCGCGTCCCACAAATTCGTCAAATACTGCAAGGCACTCCTCCCGGAGAGAAACAGAGTAAAATGAAGGATCATGAAATCTTTTCCTGCATTATAGCAGAAACCGGCCGGAAAGTCTACACCCATTGTCACCGTTCCGACCACTTTGTAACCATTTTGTATCCGTCTTTCCACCGGTTCGTAGCTTTTCTGTAAAGATGCGTACCACTATCTGTGGTATGCTGTAAGCACAAAAGGAAAAATCCATTCCACACCACGAAAGGAGAACACATCATGGATAGAATGAAGCTCATCGCCTCTCTGGTCATTCTGTGCCTCGCCTCCGCTGTGGCAGCCTTCCTGATGCCGCCCGCCCACGGTGCGCTGCTCTCCTTCGTGAGCATCGCGTCGGCCGCTGTCATCGCCGTCCTCGCCGTTGTCTCGCTGGTGCGGATGCTGATGCAGCGTCGCGCGTTTTGATATACAGGACGACAGTCAACTGTGTGAAGGAACCACCGCGATCATCCCTGCATCACGAAAAGTTGTCAACCGGACAGGAGCGACCCGCAGGCGCATGCCTGCGGGTCGTCTTGTTATTCCGTCGGAAACGCCGCCTCCGCGTTAAAATCCGTAGGGGCGGACGACTCCGCCCGCCCAAACAGCGCGAAGTGCTGTCATTCCGAGCCAGTGCGCGCCGCGAATTATTTGCCCCCAACTGGCGTGGGAATCCGTCTCCCAGCGCGGCGCTGCATCGCCTGATGGGTCGGGGCGCTCCCCTACGGATCAGCAGGAACGGGGCGGCGGAAACGCCGTCTACGCCGGTTCAGCGCCTCCACCGCGGCGCGGGCGGCTGCCGCCGCGTCCTCGGTGTATACGTCCGCGCCGATCTCATCGCAGAAGCTCTGGCTGATGGGCGCGCCGCCCACAAATATCTTCACCTGGTCCCGGATACCCTTTGCCTCCGCCAGCGTCACCACCCGGCGCATCTCTGCATGGTGGTGGTCAGCAGGGACGAGCAGGCGATGATGCCGCAGCTCTCCCGCTGCGCCGTCTCCACGAACTGCTCCGGCGTCACGTCCACACCCAGATCCACCACCTCTACGCCGCTGCCCTCCAGCATGATCTTCACCAGGTTCTTGCCGATGTCGTGCATATCTCCCCGGACGGTGCCGATGCAGGCGCGGCCCACCGTCCGCTTGGCATCGCCGGTCATCAGCGGCTTCAGCTCCCCCAGCGCCGCCGTCATGCACCGGGCGGCCATCAGCATCTCCGGCACGAAGGCGCGGTTGGCGGAGAAGTGCCTCGCCCAGCCGGTTCATGCCCTGTATCAGCCCGCCGGACAGGATCTCCTGCGGCGTCGACGACCCTGCTCCAGCGCCTCCCGGCACAGCGCCAGCACCTTTTCTGCTGTGCCCGCTGGGCCAGCGCACCGGCGATCTGCGTCAGGATGTCCGCCTCCGGCTCGCCGGACGCAGCCGGCTGCGAACCGGCGCGGCGCGGGCACCCGCCGGGGCACCGGCGGCAACAGAAGCGCGGCACATGCAGCGGCTGTTGTAGTCGGCGATGGCCCTGTCGATGTACTCGTCCACATGGGGATAGACCGCGCCCGGCAGCCCGTAGGTAATGGACGGGATAAAGTGCCCGCCGGGGCAGCAGGTGCGCAGCGTGGTCATGGCATAGCCGTAGATCTCCTCCGGCGCGGCATCCGCCCGGTCGATGGCCGCGCCCATGCCGCCCATCAGCACCAGCCTTCCCTGCAGGTTCCGCTGCAGAGCGGGTATATCGTTCTCCGGCAGCACGCCCTGCCACACCTGAATGCCGATCGCCACCATATCCTCCACGATAGGGGCCAGATAGGAGTCCGCGTGGTGGATGGCGATCACGCCCCGGGACCGATGTAGCCGTAAAACCGACGGTACGGCTCCTTGAAGAATTCCCGCCACATTTCCGGCTGCATGAACAGCGCATTCTTAGTGCCCCAGTCGTCGTGAGAGAAGATCACGTCCGGCCGTAAATTGTCAATGAGCAGCTGCACATACGCAGCCGGTACTCGGTGATGTATTCGATGAGCTGGCGCATCTCGTCGGGGTGCTCGTAGAGATTCGTCAGCGTGTCCTCAAAGCCCATGAGGAAGTGGCACTGCTCGAAGATGCCGGTGCCCATAAAGCCCGCCAGCAGCTTTTCCTGTCCGCAGGCCGCCCGCGCCGCTGTACGGCACGCCTCCCAGCCCTCGGTGCAGGAGTCGATATCCGGCGCGTGTACCGTGTCGCGCCAGTGCGTCACGTCCGGACACACCGCCAGACCGTCCGCGGTCACGGGCATAGGCCCCGGCGCGTCGGCGGGAAAGCTGATGGTGGTGCCCCAGCGGTCTCTGCTGACGGTCCCCCGCTTGCCGGTTGCCCCGCAAATAGGTGTTGATGGGGTCATTCAGGCACATGTGCAGCGCCTCGTACTGGCACAGCTGGCGATCCGGCTGACCATCCGGCTTCAGCAGCTCCAGAAAGTTCTCTGGGTGTCATCATGTCACGTCACCTCATTTTTCGTTGTAAAGTACGCACGATGTATACGTCATGGTTCGCGGTCCGTAGTAATACCCCAGCCCGGACCGCCGGCACACGTCCCCCACCAGCAGGCCGTAGGCCTCCATGGATGACATCCGCTTGTCCGGAAAGCGGCAGGGTCGGTCCGGACAGGTACAGCGGCGGCACACGGTGCATGCTCCCGCTGACAGGGGCAGGCACTCCGGCAGCAGCAGCCGTACCTGCCGGGCGAAGCTCTCAAAGCTGCGCTTGTGGCGGCGCTGGATGTCCTCCATGGCCTCGTAGTCGAATTCGTCCGTCAGTGTACCCGTGGTCTGCACCACGACCCCGGCGTCAAAGCATCGGATGGCCGCGGCGGCATCCTTCAGTGTGCCGCAGGCCGGCGGGCACGCCCAGCTGGCGTTCCAGCTGTCCGCAGCGGTCAGCCCGGCACATCTCCCGCACCTCCCGCCGGGGCGTCAGCGCGGACATATCCGCCGCCGCGGCGTGGGAAAAGCCGTTTTCCGCCGCCAGCGTCATCAGTTTTGTTCTCATGGCAAATGCCTCTTGACAAAGCCGCCCCGGGCTGATAAAAGTAGTAGTGGAATTATTATAAAAGGGGTGGTGCCCGTGTCAAGTATCCGCGTGATACGCGGCGGAGACGTGTTCCGCCTTCCCTGCAACGAGACCGACACCCTGCTGGCGCTGCTGCGCCGCGCCGGCTGTACCCTGCCCGCCGCCTGCGGCGGCCACGGCCGCTGCGGCAAATGCCGCGTCAGCGTCAACGGCGTGCCGCGTCTGGCCTGCCGTGTGGTGCCGGAGGACGGCGACGAGATCGTCCTCCCTCCCGCCGCCGGCGGGCGCATCCTCACCGAGACGCTGGATCCTCCGGCTGCCCCACCGACGAGGCGGCTGCGCCGCCGCCATCGACCTGGGCACCACCACCACGGCGCTGCGGCTGTACGACCTGGCCACAGGGCGGGTGGCAGCCGCCTGCGCCGACTGGAACGCACAGGCGGCCTACGGCGCGGACGTGATCTCCCGCATCCAGTACACCCGGGAGCAGCCGGACGGCCTGTCCGCGCTGTCGGGCTGCATTCGGGCACAGGTAGAGTCTCTGCTGACGCAGGCGCTGGCGCAGACGAACCGCGAAGCGCGGGAGCTGAAGCGCGTTGTGCTGGCCGGGAACACGGTGATGCAGCTGCTGTTCGCCGGTATATCCGTGGAGCCGTTGGCTGCCGCGCCCTTTCAGGCGGAGACGCTGTTCCGCCAGCCGGTACAGGATACCCTGCTGGGTGCGCCGGTGCACTATCTCCCCTGCGCAGCGGGCTATGTGGGCGGCGACATCACCGCCGGGCTGCTGGCCTCCGGCCTTGCCGGACAGAGCCGGGCGGTTCCTGTATCTGGACATCGGCACGAACGGCGAGATGGCCCTCGGCGGCATCGGTAGCATCACCTGCTGCGCCGTGGCCGCCGGCCCCGCCTTCGAGGGCGCGGGCATCGCCTGCGGTATGCTGGGCGTGGACGGTGCTGTGAGCCGCGTGCGCTATAATGGAAAATTCGAGATGAACGTCATCGGCGGCGGCGAGGCCACGGGGCTGTGCGGCTCCGGGCTGATCGATCTGGCGGCGGTGCTGGTGCGGCAGGGCGTCATTGATGAGACAGGCCGCCTGCTGCCGCCGGAGGAGGTACCGGAGGCGGATGCGCGCCTTCCTGACGCGGGACGAGAACGGCAACGGCGTGTTCCACCTGACTGACAAGGTTTTTCTCACCGCCGGGACGTGCGGTCGTTACAGCTGGCCAAGGCAGCGGTGGCCGCCGGCGTGCAGGTGCTGCTGGCGCAGCAGGGCATCACGCTGGCGGAGCTGGACGGCTGTATATCTGGCCGGCGGCTTCGGCGTGTATCTCGATCCCGCCAGCGCCGCCGCCATCGGTATGCTGCCCCAGCTGCCCGCCGGCAGGCTGCACAGCATAGGCAACGCCGCTTCGCTGGCCGGTGCGTCCATGCTGGCGCTGGATGCGTCACGCGCGGCGGACGCGCTGCAAACGGCAGAGCGCTGCCGGTACATAGAGCTGTCCGGGCGGGCGGATTTTGCCGACGCCTTTACCGGCGGCATGACGTATGAGCCTGTTACGCGGAGGTAAGAATATGGAGCTTCGTTTCCCTCTGATCCTGGACGGTGCCACCGGCACCGAGCTGCAAAAGCGCGGCTATACAGGCGACGTCTGCGCCGAGCAGTGGACGCTGGACCATCCGGACGCCATCATCGACATCCAGCGCGGCTATGTGGCCAGCGGCAGCCAGGTGCTGTATACCCCCACCTTCGGTGCCAACCGCCGCAAGCTGGAGGAGCACGGCATTTTCAACCGCACGGAGGACTATAACCGCCGTCTGGCAGCCCTGTCGGAGCAGGCCTCCGGCGGCAGGGGCGCTGCGGGCGGGAGACATCTCCCCCACCGGCGCGTTCCTCGCCCCGCTGGGCGACGTGTCCTTCGAGGAGCTGGTGGACATCTACACCGAGCAGGCCGCCGGTCTGGAACGCGCCGGCGTGGACCTGTTCGTCATCGAGACCATGATGACCCTCTCCGACGCCCGTGCGGCCGTGCTGGCCGTCCGCAGCGTCAGCGACAAGCCCATCTTCGTCACCTTCACCTGTGACGAAAACGGCCGCAGCGTCTCCGGCACCGACATCACCGCGGCGCTGGTGGTCCTGCAGGGCATGGGCATCGACGCCTTTGGTCTGAACTGCTCCGCCGGCCCGGAGCAGATGCTGCCCCAGCTGCGCCGCCTGCGGGAGTACGCCCGGGTGCCCCTGATCGCCAAGCCCAACGCCGGAATGCCGCAGATCGTGGACGGCAAAGCCGTCTACGACTGCACACCGGAGGAATTTGTCGCCCTGATTCCGGACATGCTGCGCACCGGCGTGGCGGTGTTCGGCGGCTGCTGCGGCACCACCGCCGCGCATATCGCCGCCCTGCGGGACGCACTGGACGGCGCGGTCATCACGCCGCCGGCGCCGCAGCACACGAACGAGCTGCCCGCCGCCACGGAGAAGCTGCCCTTCCCGCTACCCGTTGACGTGCGGTGGAGCACGGTCATCTCCCTGACCGCCGACGCGGAAGACGCCCTGTCCGCCGGACAGGAAACCGACGACCCCGTGCTGGCGGTGCGCATCGACGACTGGGACGGCGTACAGGCGCTGGCGGACTTCCAGTACCTGATCGCCAAGCCCCTGTGCATCGTCTGCGACGACGGCGAGCTGCTGGAGGCCGCCCTGCGGGTCTATCAGGGACGCGCCCTGTACGACGGCGGTCTGCCGGACAGCGTGCTGCTGCCCCTGCGCGACAAATACGGATTGCTGATATAAACGAGCGGCCTCCGGATACCCGGAGGCCGCAGCGTGTCGATAAACCTCACCCCTGTCATTCCGAGGAGCGAAGCGACGTGGGAATCCGTATCTTTAGACAGAAATCTGCGAAAATGCAGAATTTATGCGTTTTAGAAACGGATTGCCACGCCAGCCTGCTGACTGGCTCGCAATGACAGGCTTTTTGAAAGCTGATCGGCCTCCGGATACCCGGAGGCCGCCGTTTATTTTTCCCGCGCACTTAGGCAGGCGGCGCAGTTGCCGCCGCAGCCGCTGCACTTTCCGCTTTTCCGTGCTCTCTCCGCGCGGAGCATATCGCCAGAACGCCGCACAGCGCCACCAGTGCCAGCAGCACCCAGTCCATCCCGTCATGCCAGCAGCCCCCTATGGCGAAGGCTATGTACGACGCCAGCCACGCCACTACGCATTGCAGCAGCACCACGCCCACCGTTTTAATGCGGGAGCCCAGCTCACGCCGTATGGTGGCCACCGCCGCAATACAGGGGGTATACAGCAGCGTGAACACCAGAAAGCTAATGGCGCTGCGTACCGTGAACAGCGACGTGATGGCCGCGTCCCCCAGCAGTACCTCCAGGGTGCTGACCACGGACTCCTTGGCGATGAAGCCAGAGATCAGCGCCGTGGCACAGCGCCAATCACCAAAGCCCAGCGGCCTGAACAGCACGGCCAGCCATTGGCCGATCAGCGCCAGCAGGCTGTCCGCGCTGTCCGTGACCACATTGAGCCGCGTGTCAAAGCTCTGTAGGAACCAGATGACCACCGTGGCCAGAAAGATCACGGTAAAGGCCCGCTGCAAAAAGTCCTTGGCCTTTCCCACAGCAGCAGCCCCACGCTCTTTAGCCGAGGGCAGACGATAGTTGGGCAGCTCCATCACGAAGGGCACGGGCTTGCCCTTGAACGCCGTGTTCTTCATCACCAGCGCCGCCAGTACGCCCACCGCCATGCCCAGCACATACAGCGAGATCATCACCAGCGCCTTGTGCTCCGTAAAGAACGCCGCGGTGAAAAAGCCGTAAATGGGAATCTTGGCCGAGCAGCTCATATACGGTGTCAGCAGAATGGTCATCTTCCGATCCCGGTCGGAGGATACCGTCCGGGTTGCCATGATAGCCGGCACGGAGCAGCCGAAGCCGATGAGCATGGGCACGATGCTCCGCCCGGACAAACCGATCTTCCGCAGCAGCTTGTCCATGACAAAGGCCACCCGGGCCATGTAGCCCGTGTCCTCCAGAATGGACAGGAAGAAAAACAGCGTGACGATGATGGGCAAAAATGACAGCACGCTGCCCACACCGGCGAAGATACCGTCAATGATCAGGCTATGTACCACCGGGTTGATGCCGTAGGCGGTCAGCACCCCGTCCACCCCGGCGGTCACGTAGTCGATACCCGCCGCCAGCAGGTCGCTGAGTCCCTGCCCGATAACCTCGAACGTCAGATAAAAGATCAGCAGCATAATGCCGAAGAATACCGGCAGCGCCGTGTATTTCCCCGTCAGTACCCTGTCCCAGGCCACGCTGCGCTTGTGCTCCTTGCTCTCATGGCACTTGACCACCGCGTCGGCGGTGACCCTCGATGAACGTATACCGCATATCCGCCAGCGACGCGTTGCGGTCCAATCCGTTCTCCGTCTCCATCTGCACGATGCAGTGCTCCAGCAGCTCCCGCTCATTCTGATCCAGCTCCAGCCGGTCAGCCATGGCCTCGTCGCCCTCGATGAGCTTCGTGGCGCAGAACCGGGACGGCAGCCCCAGCCGCTCAGCGTGGTCCTCGATCAGATGCACCACCGCATGGACGCACCGGTGCACCGGCGAATTCGCCGTGCAGAAGTCATACACCTTTGGCAGCACCCGGTTTTCGCCGTCTCCACCGCCCTGTCCATCAGCTCCGACACGCCCTCGCCCTTGGCCGCCGTGATAGGCACCACGGGAATGCCCAGGTCATCGGACAGCTTCTGCACGTCCACCGTGCCGCCGTTGGCCCGCACCTCGTCCATCATGTTCAGCGCCAGCACCATGGGCACGCGCAGCGTCAGCAGCTGCAAGGTCAGATAGAGGTTTCTTTCGATATTGGTGGCATCCACGATATTGATGATGCCGTCCGGCTTCTGGTTCAGTATGTAGTCCCGCGTGACAAGCTCCTCCTGCGTATAGGTCCGCAGGGAGTAAATGCCCGGCAGGTCCACCACCGAGCAGTCCTTGTATCCCTTCACCTCGCCGCTCTTCTGGTCCACCGTCACACCGGGGAAATTTCCCACGTGCTGGTTCGACCCGGTCAACGCATTGAACAGCGTAGTCTTGCCGCAGTTTTGGTTGCCCGCCAATGCAAAGATCATACGTTTTCCCTCTTTTCCACGGTGATGTGTCGGGCGTCCTCCACCCGCAGCGTCAGCTCATAGCCCCGCACGTGTATCTCGATGGGGTCGCCCATGGGGGCCACCTTGCGCAGTGTCACCAGTGTACGGGGCGTCAGCCCCATGTCCAGCAGGCGGCAGCGCAGAGCACCATCGCCGCCCACCGCGGTGATAGCGGCTGTTTCCCCCTACCTTCAGTTCATTCAGCGTCATGGCTTTGCACCTCGAAAACGGTTTTCCTGTCGATGGTAGCACGGTATGGCCATCCTGTCAAGATTTCCATACGCTTCTGTCGGTTTTTCAAAAAAAAAGAGCCATGCGGCTCTCTTTTTTTTTCTCAGTTTTCGGTGCTGTACAGTCCGGCGGTGTCGTCCAGCGGCACGGAGAACGTCACCGTCTGCGCCTCGGTGTGGGCGCCGGCCTTCTCCATGATGGACTGCATGATGGCCGCCCGCTTGTCGGAGGAGGTCACAAGGAAGATCATCTCCCGCTCCTCGGTGATGGCCATGCCGAAGAACTTCCCGGTGTTCCCCGCGTCGGTAGCCCGTGCATGAATCACCGTGCCGCCCCGCGCACCTGCGGCGGACGCCGCCTCCATCACCGCGTCGGTGTACCCCGTATTGGTGATCGCCACGATCAGCTGATACGCGTTCTCGTTCATCTGTTCTTCCTCCTTTACAGACATATCCGGCTGGGCGTCGCTTTTGCCGGAGATCAGATAGTTCAGCGCCGTGCGGCCGCCCACGCTGCTCAGGTGCAGGCACACGGCGATGCCGCTGCCGGGCCGGTCGATGCGCATGGTTTCCACCAGCTCCCGCATCAGCACCTCCTTGACAGCGGGCGTCACCACGGAGAACATCACGGACTTCTCCGTGGCCTCCAGGCCCAGCGTACTCAGGACGTCGTTGCTGGCCGTGCCCCGTCCCAGGGCGGTGAACACCACCGGCGCGCCGAAGGCGCGGTAGAAATCCAGAAAATGGGTGGCGCCCATGACCCGGTTGGTGATGGTGATCATCAGATACAGACGGTTTTGGTATTTTCAGACATACAGGCACCTCCTCAGCACAGCTCGATCAGCTCCTCCACCGCCACAGGTGCGGCAGGAGCGGGTGCGCGGCGCAGCTTCCGCTGATAGCTCAGGCCCAAAAGTTGGATCGTCACCAGCGGCGTCATCGCCACCATGGCCACCACGCCGAAAGCATCCGTCACCAGATTGCCGCCCACAGCGTCGCACGCGCCCAGGGCGAAGGGCAGCAGGAACGTGGCCGTCATGGGTCCGGAGGCCACACCGCCGGAGTCGAAGGCCACCGAGGTGAAGATGTCCGGCACGATGAAGCTCAACGTCAGACTGGCACATAGCCGGGGATTAAGAACCACATGATGGAGATACCGGTCAGCACCCGGATCATGGCCAGTCCCAGCGACACCGCCACACCGACGGACAGCGCCGCGTTCATGGCGCTGGCGGGGATCGCGCCGGCGGTGATCTCCTCCACCTGCTTGTTCAGCACGTGGACAGCCGGCTCAGCCTGCACGATGAAGTAGCCGATGACCATGGCGATGGGGATCAGTATCCAGTTGTTAGTTATGGCTGGCGATGCTGCCGCCCAAAAAGCTGCCCACGGGCATAAAGCCCACGTTCACGCCCATGAGGAAACGGTCAGTCCTATGTACACATACAAGAGCCGATGACCATGTGTACGATCTCCTTGCGCTTGAGCCGCCGCGTCACCAGCTGGAACAGAATCAGGAATGCGCCGATGGGCAGCAGCGCCGTGGCCGTCTCCTTCAGGTACTCGGGTATCTCGCTGAGATACAGGTCGAACATCTCCACCGTGTCCTTGGCATCCGGCATGACCGCGGCGGTGTAGGCGCTGCCGTCCGGCTTGTAAGTCCAAGGATCAGCACCGTGATGATCGGGCCGATAGAGCACAGCGCCACCAGACCGAAGCTGTCGCCCCCTGCGGACTTGTCGCTTCGCACGGCGCACACGCCTACGCCCAGTGCCATGATGAATGGCACGGTCATCGGGCCGGTGGTCACACCGCCGGAGTCGAACGCCACCGCCAGAAAGTCCGGCGACACGAACATAGCCAGCCCGAACACGACGATATAGAACCCGATCAGCAGCCAGCGCAGCTGGATGCCCAGCACGATGCGCAGCAGCGCGATGACCAGGAACACGCCCACGCCCACGGCCACCGACCAGATAATGATGTTGTTTGCGATGGACGGCACCTGATTGGCCAGCACCTGCAAATCCGGCTCGGCCACTGTGATGATCATGCCGATAAGGAAGCCCACCACCGTGATGATCCACACCTTTCGCCGTGTGATCTCGGAGCCTACCGCCTGTCCCAGCGGGATCATGGACATCTCCGATCCCAGTGTGAAAAGTCCCATGCCCACGATCAGCATGACGCCGCCCAGCAGGAACGCCACCATGGCGTTGTTGGGCACCGGGATGGTCACAGCACCAGCACCCAGTCCCATGGCCGCCGCCAGTCTCTCCCGCATCTCCGGGATAAAGGGCGCCAGCTTCGGCGCCTGCGCCGCCACCGTAGCGTCCCATTGCCCACAATGCCAGCCCGCCTCCCGCCAGCACCGCCGTCACCTGCCGCAAGCGCCGTGCTGTCCGCCCCCGGCGTAGGCCGCGTCGCTGTCTCGGAAACAGCTTGCCGATGTCCCCCAGCGCCGCCGCGCCCAGCAGGGCGTCCATCACCGCGTGGGTCAGCACGTCCGCGTCGGAGTGCCCCAGCAGCCCCTTCTCAAAGGGCACGGTCACCCCGCCCAGTATCAGGGCGCGCCCCTCCACCAGCCGGTGTACATCGTATCCATGCCCTATGCGCAGCTTCGTCATGCTCTGTTCTCCCTCTCCCGCAGCAGCGCCTCCGCCAGCGTCAGGTCAGAGGCCGTGGTGATCTTGATGTTCTCCCGCCAGCCGGGGAGCCAGCCATAGACCTCCTTGCCCAGCCGCTCCACGGCGGAGCAGTCGTCCGTGAGCTCCGCCCCGGCCTCTATAGCCGACTGCAGAGCAGCCTTCAGGATGTTCGCCTGAAACACCTGTGGCGTCTGTACCGCGTACAGCGTTTTCCGGTCCGGCGTGGACTGCACCAGCCCCGCCGTGTCCGCCACCTTCACCGTGTCCGTCACCGGCAGCGCCGGCGCGGCGGCGTAGGTTCTCTGTCCCAGCCGCACCATCTCGTCCACCTGCTCCGGCCGGATCAGCGGGCTTGCGCCGTCATGCACCGCCAGCAGCTCGCAGCCTGTCGCCGGCCGCCAGCGCCGCCATCAGCACCGACTGAGGTGCGGCTCCCGCCGCCCTCCACCACGCGCACCGGCTTTTTAGCCCGGCCCGGGCGCACAGGCCCGCCAGCTCCTCCAGCCGCTCCGGGTGTACCGCCACCACGATCTCGTCGATCAGCGCCGCCCATCCAGCGCCGGCAGCGTCCGCAGCAGCACCGGCACGCCGCACAGCTGCGCCGTCAGTCGCCGCCGGCGTCCACCTTGCCCAGCTCCGCGATCTGCCAGATGACCTTGGCCCGGTCAAAGATACCCCGGACATAGCCCACCGTCTCGGCGCTGGCATCGCTGGCGCCGGACTTGCCACGGGCGCCGGTGTACTTGCACAGGCCAATGCCGTAGTTCAGATAGGCGGCGTTCTTCTTCTCAAACACCTCGCCGAAGTTGGGATCGTAGGCCGCCGTCACGTCGGCACTGAGGCAGAAGGAATTCTCCAGACACACCCGCAGGGCCGCGCCCTGAGCCTCGCACAGATCCTCCATAAAGGTGTCAAAGGCAGCGGACTGCATACCGGTCACACCGTCGGAGCCAATCTCCTCCTTGTCCGCCAGCACGCAGACGGCGGTTTTGGCAGGCGTCTTGTCCAGATCCAGCAATGCCTTCAAGGCGGCGTAGCCGCAGACGCGGTCGTCATGGCCGTAGGAGCCGATCATGGAGCGGTCCAGGCCGATCTCCGTGGCCTTCACAGCCGGCACCGCTTCCAGTTCAGCGGAGGTGAAATCATCCTCCGTGATGCCGTACTTCTCGTTCAAAAGCTGCATCACAGCCAGCTTCACCCGGTCGGAGCCTTCATCGTCCCCGATGGGCCTGCTGCCCAACAGGAGGTTGAGCTGCTCGCCCAGAATGCCCTCAGCCAGCGGCTTTCTTGCTCTGCTCCTGACCCAGATGGGGCAGAAGGTCGGTGATGACCAGCTTGGGATCGCCTTCATCGCCGCCGATGTTCACTGTGACAGTGGTGCCATCCGTCAGCGCCACCACGCCGTGAAGCTCCATCGGGATGGTCACCCACTGATATTTGCGGATGCCGCCGTAGTAGTGGGTCTTGAAATAGGCCAGCTCGCTGTCCTCATACAGCGGATTGGGCTTCAGATCCAGCCGGCGGCAGAGTCGATGTGCGCCGCCGCGATCTGCGCGCCCTCGGCCAGGCTCTCCTTACCGATGACCGCCAGCATCACGCTGTCCCCCCCGGTTGCAGATGTACACCTTATCTCCGGCCTTCAGCGCCATGCCCCGGCGGGGGCACAAATCCGGCCTGGCCTCCGCCGCGGCGACGGCCTCCCGCGCGCTGAGCCGTTCCGTCTTGCCTGCATCCAGAAACGCCATATATTCCTTGCAGTAGGCTTCCATCTCCGCCAGCTGCGCCTGCGTCCAGTACATCGTAGCCGCTGCTCGTCCCGCAGCAGCTGCTTGCGCAGCGCCTTCATTTCCTTCGCTCATGCCTCGTTCCTCCTTCAATCGATCGTGGTAAAGCGCCTGACGGTAAGCCAGGGCTCAAAGCGGCCGCGGCGCGGCTGGCGCATTCGTTCACCAGCACGTCCGTGCAGAAATGCTCCGGCGGTAAAATGCCTCGTCCTTCTGCGCCCGCACCCGCAGGCGGGCATATGCCTCCGGTATTTCATCCCGCGCCATGATGCGCCCACCCGTCTCCGGCGGAGCCGTGACAGCCACTGTCCGGTCGCACATGCCCTCCGCACCGCTTTCAATCAGGTTGATGGCGTCAATGCCCACCACCGCCGCGTCGCTCGCGTCCATCCGCCGGCCGCAGCTCCCGGGGCAGCCGCGCATAGATGATGCCGTTCAGCGTCTCCAGCGCCGCCGGATCGCCGAATACGAGGTTCCCCAGCTTCTGTCGGTCAAGACCGCCGTCCGCCGCGAACAAACGCGCCGTGAATTTCGGCGATGGCGCCGCGCAGCTCTGTGTCCGTCCGCAGCAGCTCATGGTAGACGGCGTCGCAGTCCATCACCAGCCGCCCAGCTGCTCCAGCGCCCGCAGGGCACAGGTCTTGCCCGCGCCGGTAGGCCCCCGTGAAGCCGATGACCAGCGGCGACACGTCCACCGTGGTCTTGGAACCCCGCCGCCTTTTTCAGCCGGTTGCTCACCGCCAGCCCCAGTCCCGCCTCGTCCGGGCACTGGGCGAAGATGGCCGTCACCTCCGTATCGTCGAAGGTCCGCAGCGCGTCGAACACGTGCTGTGCCTGGGCCAGCTTGTCGTCTGCCGCGCCCAACCGATGTACAATGTTGGCCCGGCGAACAGCGGCGCGTACTCATCGAAGCAGATGACCCCCGCCTTCTCCGGCAGGTGCAAAATGGATCCACCGGGCGCTGCGGCCGCGGCAGTGCCCGTCACCACCGTCACGGCGGCGCGGGGCGCGTAGTGCCGGTACTTCATGCCCGGTGCCTTGGCCTTTTCGCCGTCCGCCAGCTTCTGCCGCACGGCCTTATCCACCGCCACGGTGCCCAGCACAGCCTCCAGCTCCTCCAGCGGCAGTCCGCCGGGCCGCAGCAGGCGCGGCGGCTGCACCGTCAGGTCGATGATAGTGCTCTCTACCCCTACGGCGCACTCCCCGCCATCCACGATACCGTCGATCTTCCCCCACATATCCTCCACCATGTGGCGCGCGGTGGTGGGGCTGGGGCGGCCCGACGTGTTGCCGCTGGGGGCCGCCACCGGCGTACCCGCCGCGGCGATGATGGCCCGCGTCACCGGGTGATCCGGGCAGCGAACGCCCACCGTCTCCAGCCCGCCGGTGGTCCGCAGAGGCACACACTCCCGGCGGGGCAGGATCATGGTCAGCGGCCCCGGCCAGAATTTCTCCGCCAGCGCGTAGGCCGTCTCCGGCACATCCACACAGCAGCGCTCCAGCCACCCGGCGTCCGGCACGTGCAGGATCAGCGGGTTGTCCTGCGGGCGGCCCTTGGCCTCGAAGATGCGGCGCACCGCGTCCTCGTTCAGGCCGTCCGCCCCAGGCCGTATACCGTCTCCGTGGGGATCCCCAGCAGGCCGCCCCGGCGAAGTATCGCCGCCGCCTCCGCGATGGCATTTTTGTCCGTTTCCGGATGGAATATGATGGTCTCCATCACCCGAACCTCGTTTCTTCCTCTTTTTTCCGCAGTGATCTTTTTACAGCCCCAGGTCCTCCCCCACGAGGATGACCTTGATGCGTCCGGCGGGCATGCAGAACCTCGTCATGACCATCTTGGAGCAGATGCAGTCCGGACTGGTGCAGTCACCGCACTGTCCGGTCAGGCCGCAGGGCGTCTTGATACCGAACCGCTGCGCGTTGGCGGGCGCGGCGATGTTCCGGGCGCGGGCAACGGCGTCGTCCAGCGTGCCCAGCACCTTGTTCATGCCGGCGATGACCACCACCTGCCGGGGTCCATAGCACATGGCCGCCACCCGGTTGCCCATGCCGTCTATGTTCACCAGCTGCCCGTCCTTGGAGATGGCGTTGCTGCTCATCAGAAACGTGTCGCAGGTGAGCGCCTTGCGCATGATGGCCGCTCCTCCGGAGTCTTGGCTGTATCCCGGTCGATGAGGGTATAGCCCTCCTGCGCCAGCCGCTGCTTCAGCCCCAGCTCGTCCATGGTCATGGCGCCGCCCCAGGACACGGTATCGGTCCATGGGGATCAGCTCCAGCGCCTTCTCCACGGCCTCCTCCGCCGTGGAACAGTAATAGGCGTCAAAGTGCCGCTTGTTCAGCGCCTCTGCCGTCTTGGGGCCCGACAGGTCATACATCTTTTTCTTGAACTGGTTCATGGTCAACTCTCCTTTCCCTCCTGCAGCCGTTGGGCCTGGTCGTTCAGGGTCAGCGCGTCGATCATGTCGTCCAGATCGCCGTTGATGACGGCCGCAATGTTGAAATTTTTATTGTCTCCCGTCAGCCGGTGGTCGGTGACCCGGTTCTGCGGGAAATTGTACGTTCTGATCTTGCCGCTGCGGTCGCCTGTGCCCACCTGGCTCTTCCGGGTGGCGGCGATGGCGGCGTTCTGCTTCTCCTGCTCCGCCTCGTACAGCTTCGAGCGCAGGATCTTCATGGCCCGGTCCTTGTTCTTATACTGGCTGCGCTCGTCCTGGCACTCCACCACCACGCCGGTGGGCAGATGGGTGATGCGGATGGCGGACTCTGTCTTGTTCACGTGCTGCCCGCCTGCGCCGGAGGAGCGGAACGTGTCGATCTGCAGATCCTTGGGGTCGATGGAGAGCTCCGTCTCCTCCGCCTCCGGCATCACCGCAACCGTGGCGGCGGAGGTCTGGATGCGCCCGGAGGACTCCGTCTCCGGCACCCGCTGCACCCGGTGTGTACCAGCCTCGAATTTCAGCCGCGACCAGGCGCCCGCGCCCTCGACCTCGGCGCTGACCTCCTTCACGCCGCCCAGCTCCGTCAGATTCTCATTGACGATACTCAGCGTCCAGCCCCGCCGCTCGGCGTACATCGTGTACATCCGCAGCAGGTCGGCGGCGAACAGCGCACTTTCCTCCCCGCCCACGCCGGCGCGTATCTCCAGTATCACGTTCTTTTCCTGTCATTAGGGTCCCTTGGCAGCAGGAGGATCGTCAGCTTTTCTTTCAGCTGTTCCATGTTCTTCCTTGGCTTCCGCCAGTTCGTCCTGAGCCATTTCCTTCATTTCCTGGTCATGGAGCAGCTCCTCCGCCTCCCGGCGCCGTGTCCTGCGCCCGGAGATACGCCCGGTAGCACGCCACCACCGGCGTCAGCTCCTTCTGCTCCCGGTTTACCTGACGCAGCTTCTCTGCGTCGCCATACACCCGGGGATCGCCTAACTGGGATTCCAGCTCCACCTCCTTTAATTTATCCCGCATGCTCAATGGCCTTTCTCAAATGTTGAAATTCCAGCATGGCGTGTCGCTATTCCTCCTCCGCCAGCAGGCGGCGGACTGCCTGAGAAATTCGTTCCCGCCAGAACTCATAGCCCCGCTGCCCGGCCGCAGGGACACCGCCGCCCGATGGGGCTTTCCCGTATACTGATCCATCTGCCGGTAAATATCCTCGCTGCGCTGGGTGGTCGCTGCCGCGTGACCACATAGGCCACCCGTTCTTCATTCCTGCCCCCCGCGGCTGCTTCAGCAGCGCTCCGAATAGGGCTGCCGCACCGGCCCGCCCACACAGGGAGTGCCGACGATGACCAGCCGGTAATTTTCCAGCTTCCGTTCCGTTTCAAAGGGCAGCACATCAGGGCAGTCCTTCCGCATGGCGTCCATGCCGCTGCGGAGCCAACCCCGCAGACCGCTCCGCTCCACGCCATCGGTCAGTGCCAACAGCTCCGCGTCCATTTCTTTGGCGATGGTCTCCATCACCCGTTTGGTATTCCCCGTTCGGGAATAGTAAATGCAGAGTACATCCCGCATGTTTTCACCTCTGTTTCTTATGCCTCGCCTGCCGCTTCGCTGAGTTCCTCCCAGCGAAGGTACAGGGCATCCAGCTCCGCCTGGGCAGCGTCCTTCTCCGCCACCAGCGCATTGAGCTTTTCATAGTCGCAGGCGTTGGCCTCCATATCGGCGTCCAGCGCCCCGATCCGCTCCTCCGACTTGGCGATCTCGCGCTCGCAGATGGTCAGCTGCCGCCGGGCCGCCTGCTGCGCCCGGTCGCCCCGGACCGGTTTTTCTGTAACCGTCTTTTCCTTTACAGGCTTTGGTGCTTCTGTTTTTTCCGCTTCCTCCTGCGCCTTTACCTGCCGGTACTGAGCAAAGCCCATGGGATAGTCGGTAATGGTGCCATTGGCCACCTCCCAGATCCGGGTGGCGAAGCGGTTGATAAAGTAGCGGTCGTGGCTGACGAACAGCAGCGTGCCGTCATAGGCCTCCACCGCTTCCTCGATCCACTCTCTGGAAGCGATGTCCAGATGGTTGGTAGGCTCGTCCAGGATCAGGAAGTTGATCTCGTCATCCATCAGCATACACAGCCGCAGGCGGCTCTGCTCGCCGCCGGAAAGCACGGACACCGGCTTGAGGACGTCCTCACCCCGGAAGTCATAAGCCGCCAGCCGGTTCCGGGCGGACTGGGCGGAGATGCCCCGCTTGGCCGCCATCATATTCTCCACCAGATTCCAGTCCGGGTGGTCAAAGTGGATGATCTGAGGCAGATAGGCCAGCTTCACCTGCGGCCCCAGCCGGATGCGGCCGCTGTCCGGATACACCTCATCCACGATCATTTTGATCAGGGTGGATTTTCCGGTGCCGTTGTCGCCGATGAGGGCGATGCGCTCGCCCCCCTCCACCTTCAGGGAGATGCCCTCAAAGAGCTTCTTTTCCCCAAAGGACTTGCTCAGGTTCCGGATCCCCAGCACCTCGTCCCCGTGGAACTCTGCGGCGGTGAACCGGGCGTCCATCTTCCGGGCCTTGGTGGGCTTGGCGGTGGTGCGCATCCGCTCAATGCGGCGCTCCATGGAAATGGCGCGGCGATAGGTCTTGTCCATACCCTGAAATGCCCACATCCGCAGCTGCTCCGCAGACTTTTCCAGCTGGGCGATCTTGGCCTGCTCCTTTTCATACTGCTTCATCCGCTCCTGATAGCGGCGTTCTTTTTCCACGGCGTAGAAGCTGTAGTTGCCGGAATAGAACTCCGCTTTGCCGTTTTCGATCTCAATGACCCGGGTCACGGAGCGATCCAGGAAATAGCGGTCATGGGAAATGGCCACCACGGTACCCCGGAACTTCTGGATATAGGCCTCCAGCCACTCCGTAGCGTGAAGGTCCAGATGGTTGGTAGGCTCGTCCAGCAGCAGGATGTCCGTATCCTCCAGAATCAGGCGGCCCAGGTTCACCCGGGTCTTTTCTCCGCCGGAAAGCTGGTCGAACAGCCGGCCCCGCATATCGTCGGAAATGGACAGGCCGTTGGCCACCTTGCTGATGGCCACGTCCGTATCGTATCCGCCGAACACCTCAAACCGCTCGGAAAGACTGCCATAGCGCTTCAAAATGGCCGGGTCCGTCTCCCCCGCCGCCATGCGGCCCGCCAGTTCCTCCATTTCAGCGGTCAGGGCGTGGAGCCGCCCGAAGGCAGAGCGCAGCACATCGTCCACGGTGTACCCCTCCGGGTACACCGGGATCTGAGAGATCAGACCCATGCGGTGTCCCGGCGAAATGGTGACGGTGCCTTCATCGTAATCCAGCTCTCCCGTCAATATTTTGAACAGTGTGGACTTGCCGGCGCCGTTTTTGCCCAGCAGACCTACCCGCTCCCCCTGATCGATCTGAAAGGTGACGCCATCCAGAACATTGTGGCCCACCTCAAAGGATTTTACAAGGTTGTTGACCTGAATCTCAATCATAATACTTCCGCAAGTCCTCCGTCAGCCGCTCAAAGCGCATGGAGTGTGACGCCTTGATGAGCATACTGGTGTTGGGCCGCAGCTGCTCCCGCACCGTGTGGAGCGCCTCCTCCTTCGTGGCGAAATGCACCACGTCTCCGCCGCTCATGGCGGCGCCGTCTGCGATCCGTGCAGCCTTGGAGCCAATGGCGATCACAAAGTCAATGCCCAGCATGGCCGCCAGAGCGCCGGCGTTGAAGTGGGCCTGATCCGTCAGATCCCCCAGCTCGCCCATATCGCCCAGCACCGCCACCCGGCGCGGCTGTCGGTCCGTGCGGCCAGCAGCGCAGCCCCTCCGCCATGGACTGAGGATTGGCGTTGTAGCAATCATCCAGCACCAGCCGTCCCCCCGGCAGGCGGATGACCCGCATTCGGGAGCCGGTAGGCTCATAGGCTGCCACGCCTCGGACGATCTCCTCCCGGCTAAGGCCCAGCTCCTCCCCCACGGCCACCGCCATGGATGCGGAATAGGCCATGTGCTCGCCGGGAGCCGGGATGGTCAGGGCATAGGTGTCACGGGATGTTGTCACCGTGCAGGTGATGCCGTCCACGCCCCGATCCACAATGTCGCTGATCCGGGTCTCGCAGTGCTCACTCTGGCCGCAGCGGACGATCCGCTGGGGCAGCGTCACCGTGTCCAGCAGTCGTCATCGCCGTTGAGGATGGCCACGCCGTCTGCCTTCAGATGTTCAAAAATCTCGCACTTGGCCTTTAGAATGCCCTGCCGTGTGCTGCCCAGATATTCGATGTGGGCGTCGCCGACATTGGAGATCACGGCAATATCAGGCCGCACCATCTCTCCCAGATACCGTATCTCGCCGAAGTGGTTCATGCCGGTCTCGATCACCGCCGCCTCATGCTCCGGCATCAGCCGCAGCAGCGTCAGCGGCGCGCCGATGTCATTGTTGAAGTTCCCCGGCGTCTTGAGGACGTGTTCAGTTGCCCCCAGCACGGAGGCGATCATCTCCTTGGTGGTTGTCTTTCCGGCGGAGCCGGTGACCTGCACCACCGGCAGGTCAAATTTGCTTGCGGTACCACGACGCCAGCGCCTTCAGCGCCAGCCGCGTGTCCGACACCTGAATGTAAAGCTTTCCCCCGGCAGCATATTCTGGGGCAGCTTGGCGCACAGGCAGCCCGCCGCGCCGCCGTCCAGCGCCTTGCTGATGTAGGCGTGCCCGTCGAACCGTTCTCCCACCAGTGGGATGAACAGGCTGCCCCGGAACTGCACCGCCCGGCTGTCGGTGGTAACGCCGGTGACGGGCGCCCGCTGTCCTGCAGCAGCGTGCCACCCACGGCGGCGATCTCCTGTTACCGTCAGGGCGTCATGCCCGCTCCGCCTTTCTCGCCGCCAGGCGACAGCTCCACGATCCTCTCGCACAATTCCCCGTAGTCCAGCCCCACCTGGGCCGCCTCCTGGGGCACCAGACTGGTGGGCGTCATGCCCGGCAGGGTGTTGGTCTCCAGGCACCAGGCCTGACCGTTCTCGTCCAGAAGGAAGTCCGATCGGGAGTACACGCTCAGCCCCAGCCCCTTGTGCAGCTTCAGGGCCATCTCGCCCACCTGACGCCACTCCGCGTCGGTGATAGGCGCGGGGCACAGCTCCACCGCGCCGCCCGCCTGATACTTGCTCTCATAGTCGAAGTACGCGCCCTTGGGGATGATCTCCACAGCCGGCAGATACGTATCGCCCAGTACGGCGACCTGAATCTCACGACCCTTGATCTTCTGCTCCACCACCACATGGTCGCCGTAGCGCAGCAGATTCCGCAGGGCCTTTTCCAGCTGTTCCCTGGTGTCCGGCAGCTCCACACCGATGGAGCTGCCGCCGTTGACGATCTTCACGGCACAGGGGACCGGCAGCTCCTCCGCCAGCCGGGGAATGTCGCCTCGGGTGTAGGAACGTCCCGCCACGGCGCCGTGCGGATGCCCAGGGAATCCATCATCCGCTTGGTCACGGACTTATCCATGGCCATGCCGCTGCCCAGATAGCCCGGATCCGGTGTAGCGGCACACCCAGCAGGTCCAGCGTGGCCTGTATGCGGCCGTCCTCGCCGCAGGCTCCGTGCAGCGCCAGGAATACCACGTCCGCCATGCGGCACACGGTCAGCACGTCCTTGCCCAGCATACTGGGGCTCTGGTCCCTGCGGCTGCGCCGCACCGCCTCCAGATCCGGCTCTACGCTCTCCACCTTCGGCTGCTGCCGCACAGGCCGTCCGGCGCGTCAAAGATGTCCTCCAGCGCGCCCGGTACTGCTCCAGGCCCAAAAACATATCCACCAGGACGAACAGGCACATACCCACATTGATGATCACCTGGAAGATAATGACACTGGCCACACCGATGCAGGCATAGCTCTCCAGCCGGGTCTTGGCGTGCCGCGCCACATACAGGCACCGCAGCTATAATGGCCGTCAGCAGAGCCAGCGTCAGCAGGCAGCCCACCAGACCCAGCTCCTCACCGATCACGGAGAAAATAAAATCCGTGTGCCGGTGCGGCAGGCTGGACGCCGCCTCGCTTTGGGTCTGCGTGCCGCGCAAACAGCCCCTGCCCGAATATCCTTCCGCCGCCCAGTGTCAGCAGGCTTCGGGTCTGCTGCCAGCCGGTGTTCAGAGGGTCATAGCTGTGGTCAAACAGGATGATGAACCGCTTTTTCATGTAGGTGTTCATCAGGTCCAGGTCCCACATGGCATAGAACAGCAGCGCCGCCGCGCCGCCGCCGATCAGGAACCAGCGCAGCGCCACGCCCGCCACGAAACACATGCACGCGAAGATGAACAGGAACACCAGCGCGCTGCCCATGTCGCCGGAGATCTTGTAATACAGCACGAAGATCACGCCGAAGTGTACCGCCAGCATCGCCACAGAGGTCACGGATTTCAGATTCCGGTTCTCCTTCAGCCACGCCAGCTGCTTGGCCAGCACTATGAATGAAGGTGATCTTGACGATCTCCGCCGGCTGCACCTTAACGGGAAGAAAGGGAAACTCCAGCCACGCGCGGTTGCCCGTGCCGCCCTCGATGCCCAGCGGCGTGGCCAGCAGCAGGATGAAGCCGATGCCCACCAGGAATATCCACTTCCAGTATTTCACCAGCTCGCCCACGTCGATCTGCGACAAAAAGCTCCCGTATCCGTCGCAGCATAGCGGCACCTCCCTTCCCTCGCATTTTCCCCCGAACGCGCATATCCGTTCCTCTGCGGCCGCATACAGCGCATCAAGTCCGCAAAAAGCGAAAGAGAATGTATAACAAAGGTATCGTAAATGTATCATGAATGTACCATAAGTGTACAGCGAAAGCGCACAAAAAGCACGCGCTTTTCCGGCGTGTCAAACGCCGGTCCCACATAGTGTACCACGATTTCCCCGCCCTGTAAACCACCATACTTCTATCAAAAATGTTACTGTTTCCGCCCGCTGCTTTCACAGCCCAGCCACCGTTTTCACAGCCCGGCCACCAACAGCGCTATCACCGAAAGGCCCCCACCGCAGCGCATAGGGCGTTGCCGCCCGTATGGTGGTCAGGTTGGAAACGCCCGAGCCGGCGGTGGTCATCAGCACCGCGTCCGCATAGAAGCACAGACTATATCCCAGGGTAACGCCACTCATCACCGCGGCGATCATCAGCGGCGCAGCCACCCCGGCAGCCAGCCCCATCGGGATGAACACAGGAATAGCGATGGTCATTACCGCCCAGCAGCCACCTACGGCAAATACGGTCAATCCCACCAGCACAAACGCCAGCGGCGCGATCAGGCAGCGGGGCACCGCCCCTCCGATACCGTTGATGAGAATATCAAACAACCCCAATGTACGGTTGGCGTCGCTGAGCATCAGGCCAAAGCCCACCACCACAGCGATGGTGGTCATACCCTTAACGCCGGAAAAGAATCGGGCAAAGTATTCTCCCACCGTCATACGCTTCTGTATCACATACAGCAAGAACTGCACAACCAGGCACACGATGATACCGTGGAGCAAATCATTGTCAAACAGCACCGTGCCGCCCACCAGCGCCGCCAGCGGGATAATAGCGTTCCAAGCCGAGGAGACATTGTGCTCATCCACCTCGTCAATGTCCACCAGCTTCTCGTCCTCTTCTCCCGGCTCAAAGGCTGCGCCGCCGGAGGCCACCCGGTGATACGCCTGACGAAGCATGCCCACTTTCGGAAACCAGCCCAACGCCAGCAGCAGACTTACCAGCATCATCGCCAGCGGATAAAACATGAAGGGCACCGCCTGAAGGTAATCCGTGAACCCCAGGCCGAAGTCGGAGATCAGGCCCACGCTGAAGGCCGTCCAGCTGGTAAAGGGCACCGTCACGCACAGGCAGCATGCCATAATGTTGGTCTGCACCGCCAGGTGCCCGGGGCAGACGGTTTTTATCGGAGACATCCCGCAGGCAGATGGTGGTAGTCAGGGCATTCAGATACTCGTCCACGAACATGATCACAGACAGCAGCCACGCCAGCAGCAGCGTTTTGCGGGGGCGTGTTGGCCGCCTTCGCCGGCAGATCCCGGAAGCCCATGAGCCCGCCGGAGGCCTGAAACAGCGATCATTCCGCCAAAGCCCAGAATACTGCACAGTGCAAACTGATAGGAGCTGTTGCCCAGTGTAGTATACATGGCGTCGATCAGCCCAGTGAAAAAAATGCTGGCGATGGACCAGCAGCACGGCCAGCAGGGTAGCCAGGACCAGCATCTGCCATTTTGCGGGTCTTTAGGGCATATACGATCAAAAAAACGCCAACGGCAGAACGCCATAACAGTATGCAGCACAGAAACATCTCCCCTTCTCACACAGAGTATAGCAAACTCCAGTGAAAACCGCAACTGCGCATGAAAAAAGCCGGCCTGGTGGGCCGGCTTTTCATGCGTCGCTTTACAGACATTCTTTTCACACCGGGGTTCTCCCGCATAAAGGCCAGTGCTTCATCATGGGTGATCGGCGGCTCAAGCCGGACGGTGATCTCCATACGAAGGCAGCCGTCCTGACGGGTAAGGCTGCTCTCTGTCTGGCCGCGGTGCTGCTTCAGCAGATCGTCAAAACGGGCGCAGCTCATCCGTATCCTCCAGCTCCACCAGAAGCTCCTGTGTCGTGAGGGCATCCGCCCCCACAGGAAGCGGTGGAGAATGATTGGATGGCAACGAGGACAGCCGCTCGAATAGGCCCAGCCAATACATACCGGCACCCACAGCCATACCGATGGCGGCGGTGCCCCACATACCGGCAGCGGTGGTCAATCCGCGGATAGAGTTGCCGTTTTTGAATATGACACCGGCACCCAGAAAGGATATGCCGCTGACCACCTGGGCGGCAATGCGTGCAGGGTCGGCGCCGCGAAGACCATCCAGCGTAACACAGTCCAGGAAAGCGTATTTTGAGACGATCATAAACAGCGCGGAGGTACAGGCAATGATGCAGTGGGGTACGGATGCCCGCCTCCTTGCGGCGCTTGCTGCGCTCCAAACCCACCCAGCGCGCCCAAGGCGGCAGACAGCAGCAGGCGAATGAGAAATTCCAGATTGTCGTAAAACAGTCAGGGTCGCTTCTGGGCACATATTGCGTCAGTCCGAAAGCATAACAGTTCTCCTTTCAGCGGCACAGGCCGCAGGTATGGTACAGCAAGTATAGTGTGCATCGCCGTTTCTTATGCGGTATAGCGGCATTGGTCGGTAATAGCCTTCTTCAGCCGCCGCAGCGTCGGATCGTCCAGATCCCGGGGATAGGGCAGATCCGTCAGATCAAATTCACAGATCGTACTGTCCGGGTGCATGACAATGATCCGCCGCCCCAGCAGCAGCGCCTCCTCCAGCTGGGGGGTCACCAGCACGATCGTGCGGGCAGCTTGGCTCCTGGAATGGCCAGGAGTTGGCTCTGCAGCTCTGCGCGGGTCAAAAAGTCCAGGGAGGCAAGGGTTCATCCATCAGCAGCAGCTCCGCCTGTCCCGCCAGCACGCGCGCCAGTCCCAATCGCTGCTTCATGCCGGTAGACAGCTCCACCGGCGTCAGGTCGGCGTAGTCCTCCAGCCCACCAGTCGCACGAATTCGCTGGCGCGCTCATAGCGCTCCTCCGGCGTTTTTCCCACGCCGCAAGCCATGGCCACATTCCGCTGCACGCTGGTCCAGGTGATGACATAGGGATCCGGACTAAGCATGGCACTGTGCCAACCCTCCGGAATCCGTATTGTCCCGGTGTCAGGCATCTCCGTCCCCGCCAGCAGCTTCAGCAGTGTGCTCTTGCCGCAGCCGCTGCGGCCCACGATGACGGTGATCTCTCCGGCAGGAATGGTCAGCGACAGGTCGCGCAGCACCTGTCGGGTACGGCGGGCCGCGTCTCGCCGGTCAGACGATATCCGTACCGTAGGTGGTATAGGCCTTATCCACATGGTCAAGAACAACTGGGTCCATAGCGAAATTCCTCATTTCCTCGTTTCGGCCGCCGGGCAGATGGACGGCACGGCTATCATAGCCCCGGCGGCGGGGCTTGTCAGCGCCGCCGTCAGCCCAGTATCCCCAGTATCTCCTGCAGGCTGAAATTCTCCCGGTAATAGTCCAGTTCTCCGGCAATCAGCTCATCCAGCACACGCATACCCAACACCTCCACCGGCGCCTTGTCATCCGTCAGAAGGCAGTCCCCACCGGTGTAGACCGTCAGATCGGCGGCCACCTCCGCCATCATGGCGGCGTAGTTCAGCGCTGCGCGGCTGGCGGCAAAGCGCTCCGGCAGGCCAGGCGCGTTGGTGCAGAACACCTCCGTATTGGTGTTTCCGGGCACATCGGCCAAGTAGGTGTACGCAAACACGCTGGCCATCGTATCGCAGAGGTACTGGTTGATGGAGCCATCCTCCCGGGAGGTCATGTTCAGGTTCACCACCATGACGCCCTCCGGCTTCAGATGCTCCGCCACCGCCGCGAAGAACTCCCGGCTGGACAGCTGGAACGGAATGGTGATGTCCTGATAGGCGTCCACCATGATCACATCAAACTTTTCCTCCGACGCGGTCAGGTAGGCCCGGCCATCGGCCACGGCCACCTCCACTCCTCCGGCAGGCCGAAATAGGTGCGGGCGATATCGGCGATCTTGCCGTCGATCTCCCGCGCCCTGCACGGTCATGCCCGGAAAATAGCGGACGCAGTATCCGGCGTAGGTGCCGGAACCCATGCCCAAGATCATGGCGCTGCGGCCTGTGTTATCGGTACCGTCCATACCCGCCATACAGGGGCTGCCAGAGCGTAGTCGTAGTACATTCCGGTGAGCTTACCGTCCTTGTTCTGCACCGACTGTACGCCGAAGAGCACATTGGTGGAGAGTGTGGTGGTGTGGTCGTCATCCTCGACCTGGAGGTAGTTGTAGATGGACTCGTCCTCCAGGGCCAGGTCGCTTCCTCCCAGAAGGCGAAGCTGTAGGTGGGCAGCGCAAAGCACAACCCCGCCACCAACACCACCGCAATAATACCGGCGACCGTCTTCTTCCGTTCAAAAGTGAAGTAGACAATACCGATAGCGGCCAGCACACCCGCAAAGATCAGGAACGTGGCCGCCGTACCCACCGCCGGGATGGTCAGGAACGTGGGCACAAAGGTGCCGATGATGCTGCCTATGGTGTTCAGCGCATTCAGCTGCCCCACGGTCCTGCCGGTGTCATCCAGATTGTCCACGGTGAACTTGGTCAGGGGACGGTGTTGACGGTGCCCAGCAGCACACAGGGGAAGGCGAAGATCACCAGGCAGGCTGCCAGCGCCGCCCAGACCAGAAAGTTCTTCGTTACGAACGTAGCCTGCAGGAAGGATATCCCGGCGATCATCCATCGGCCCGCAAGGGTATCAACGCGATCCAGATCGCGGCGATGATGACCCGGCCATAGAGTCGGTCCGGCGACTTGCTCTTGTCAGCCATCCGTCCGCCCCAAATGTTGCCCACAGCCATAGCGATCATTATAACGCCGATAATGACCGTCCAAACGATTTGAGATGAGCTGAAATACGGCGCCATCAGGCGGCTGGCGCCCAGTTCCACCGCCATGACGGACATTCCCGCGAAAAACTCTGTCAGGTATAAAAACCACTTACTATGAGTCAGCTTTTTTCTCCATGGTACAAGGTCCTCCTTATAGGCTTCTGTCCACCCCGAAAACTACAAATGGTTCTCCCTGGATCGCCTTGTATTATAGCGTAGCATGACCGTTTCCGCAAGTACCTCTCTGTTTTCATGGCCTTTTCCGCTGTTCTTCAGCTGCGCAGAAAAAGTCTCCGTTTCCGGGGTTTTCTCTTATTTTGTGTCAGCTTTCTCGGATCGTTCTTGACAGAGAATAACGAAGCCGGTATGCTGATAGCAACGGGAGGTGCGGCTCCATGATGGATGGAAATATCATATTATCCGTGGCGAAGGCCATGGAGGTCCTGCAAATTCTGAGTCAGGCGGAAAGTCCCCTGTCGCTGAAGGAGCTGGCCACCCGGTGCGGATACCCGAAGAGCACCGTATTCGGCCTGCTGACCACCATGCGGGCCTATGACGTGGCAACGCAGACGCCGGACGGGAAATACACGCTAGGCCTGCGGCTGTTCGAATATGGGCGTCAGGTGGAACGGTCCTGGGACATCTCTCTGGTGGCCCGCCCCTATATGGAGCACCTGTGCCAGCGGACCGGAGCGTCCGTCATGCTCTCGGTGTGCGAGGGCGGCAGCGTGATCACCCTGGACCAGGTGGAGACGCGGGACAATCTGCGCGTCGTGTCGGATATAGGTTCCCGGCTGCCAATCTACTGTACGTCGCAGGGCAAGGTGTTCCTGGCGCATATGTCCCGCACCAGTGCCGAGGCGTTGCTGCGCGCACAGCATATGACCCAGTTCACCCCGCACACCATCACCGATCTGACCGCGCTGATGCAGGAGATCGATCTGTGCCGTACCGACGGCTACGCCATTGAAAACGGCGAATACAAGATCGGCCTGCGCTCCATTTCCGCACCGGTCTATACCGTAGAGGGCAAAGCACGATACACCGTTGGCGTGATCGGTATGTTCCGCAGCACCCGTTCCGATGAATTCCTTTGCGGCGGTGGAACAGGTCTGCGCCACCGCGTCCATGATCTCCACTGCGCTGGGCTATCGAAAACGGAGGAGCTTTTTGTAAGCCATACCTCCGCCGTTATCGGCGCACTGGAGAACGCACTGCACATGATCGCCGCCGAGGGTCACGGCTGAGCCGCGTATGCTTTGCAGCGTTTCCGGCAACGGCGAAAACGGCTTGTTTTCCAGTCAGTATCCTGATGGGTAATGAGAATGTGCCGAATGGACTGCGGTGCAATACCCGGCCATGCCATCTTCTCCGCCAGCCGTTCGTAGTTATAGCCGGCGTCGATCACGATGGCAGTCCCGCCGCCTGTCTTCAAGACGCTGTCTGCTCTTTTCTCACATTTTTCGTCAAATACCCCCGCAGGAAAAACAAAAACACACGTCCGGTCCAGTCAGGCCGGACGTGCGTATATTCTCAGGCCTCACAGGAAGCGAGACCCGATCAAAGTGCAGTCCCCTTCTTCGGTACGAACAAGCCATGCATATCGGCACGCTCCAGCTCCAGCAATGCTTTCTTCCTTTGGATGCCACCGCCATAGCCGGTAAGGCTGCCGTTTGTACCCACCACACGGTGGCACGGGATCATGAGAGAGATCGGGTTATGCCCCACCGCGCCGCCCACCGCCTGCGCGGACATTTTGGCCAGCCCCTGCTGGCGAGCCGCTTCAGCGGCGATCTCTCCGTAGGTCATGGTCTTTCCATACGGTATCGTCAGCATGATGTCACAGATACGCTTACGGAACGGTGTGGTATCATAGCGCAGCGGCGGCAGAAACCCCGGTTCCTTACCGGAAAAATAGATATCCAGCCAACGACCGGCCTCTGCAAACAGCGGGTGTTCCCTTTGTGCAGTCACTTCTGGCAGAACGCTGCCGAAATACCGCTGCCCGTTGAACCATAGACCAACGAGCGCCTCATCGTCGCAGGCCAGCGTGATCCTACCCAGCGGCGACATATACTCGGATGTCCAGATCATCTCTTTCCCTCCAATCTCTTTTTTCGGCTTATGATCTTTCAACTCCGGGATCGCTCCGCCGGCCACCGCCCACAGATACAGGCTCGCCACGCTGCCATACGGGCTAAACCGACGACGGTACATCTCAAACCGCTTACGGTCAATGCTGCGGTGGTGATAGAGCATCCGCAGTCCGCGCTGAATAGCCAGATCGTCGTAACTAAACACATCGCCGCTGCATACAGAACAGCAGGATCATCTCCGCTGTCCAGATGCCAACACCCTTCAGACTGCTCAGTTCGCGGATCACCTCCCCGTCCGTTTTCTGCCATATGCCGTCCAGATCAAACGCACCGTCCCGGGCCTTTTGCGCCAGATCTGTGATGTATTCCGCCTTACGGAAGGTCATACCCAGGGCTTGCAGTTCAGGGACTCCCGCCGCAAGGATGCTCTCCGCGTTCACCTCACCCAGCGCATCCCGCATCCGCTGCCAGATGGTCGCCTGCGCCTTAGTCGATATCTGCTGGCCGATGATATGATGGACAATGGCAGAGAACAAGTCCGTATCCACGGCACGGTCGATATATCCAATACGGTCAATGACTTCACCAAGCCGCCTGTCTTTCTGCCGCAGATAAAGCTCTGTTTCCCCGTATTCGAAATACACCTCTGTCACCGCCCTTTCATCTTCATACACGCAGGCACCGCCGCTAAACACCGTGAGACTATGATCGGATACAGTTCCCATAGTGCGGGCTGCGCTCTGACACAGAGTATACCATCCGCCCCGCTGTTTGCAAACCACCGGTCCAGTTATCGTCAAACCCACCTCAAACGATACGTTGGTTTCACGTTTTCCGCCGGCTGCCTATCGACAGCATACGCTTCGGTCAGCCGGAGACACCGATGTACTTGAGGCCATTCTTATCTCACCGTACCGTACCGTTTTGTTCCACTCGATCTTCACGATCTGCATTTTTCATTCTGTCGTCGCCGACCTTGGTGGGAAAGCGGAAAACCTGCTGACAGATGAGTCCTTCAGATCATGGCAGCCCAGCATATACCCGCGGCTTGCCGACCTCCTCATCCTGATGGACGAGGGCATCGATGGAGACCCCGTAGAACTTTGCCAGCCGGTCGCATTTTTTCAATGTCGGGGATCGTTTCGCCCTGCTCCCACTTGGAGTAGGACTGGCGCGAGATGCCGATGACCTCCGCCACCTCCTCCTGCGTCATGCCGCGGATGTTTCGCAGGAGCGCCAGATTCTCTGCCAGCATACTGACCACCTCCTTGTCTGTGCCATCATTATACGGCACGAAAAAGGGAAGTTTCCACCATACAAACTTGTCAGAAAAGTGCTTTTCATGTTCGTTTTGCCTGCGCGATTATGCCGCTCAGCACTGTCAGGCGATTTGCACCACCGTATCAGGATACACGCGCCGGTCTACACGCCCACCGTTCAAATATCCAAAGCTCAATATCGCGCGTCAGCACATCCGCGTATTGCAGCGCATGGCGCTTCGGCTTCCCGGACGAGGTCTTCCTCCACCTGAAAAAATGTGCCGATAGACGCCCGTGATCTTCACCGGAACATCGCGCAAATATAGCCTTCGGCTGCCGGAGGGACACATTGATGCGGATGTTGGGATCGCTCCGGTAACGCTCCGAAATGCGCCGCCGGATCTGTTCAAGCTCATAAATTTCACTCATTATATCCACACTTTCTATCACAAACCCGCCTGACTTCCATCGGGCGGGTTTGGTGTTAGATTGAAGTATTCGCTTACATCAGCTTTGTCGTTATACTGCTTGCGGACGCGGACCAGCACAGAACCGTCGCTCTGTTCGGTTTCCTCAGTAATTTGATACCGGGTGCGGCTTCTGTCCATCATCGCCTTGTAGCGGCTCACTTCGTCGTGGTTGACTCTTGAGCTGCTGCTCACGGGTCAGACCGCAATCGTCCTTCTGTGCAAACACCAGTGTTTGCAGGATGCACGCTGCCTTTACGCGCTTCATTCATTTCACCTCCCTCAGGCTCCGCCCGGTCAGAACGGATGCTCATTTTTTTCAGAGAGATGATCAGTGAACAAACAGCTTGTGTGCGCCAGTCTGCCGCCAACGCCCGCTGCACCGGATGCACTCCCGTGATACCTTTGTATGGCTTTATTTTATCAAATTCGAAACTCGATTTCAAACGAATTTTTGAGAAAATGTCATCTCAATACAGCTCCGCGATGATGCCCACGCACTTGTCGATGCCGATGGCACCGCTGTCCAGCGTCAGGTGGTAGTTCTGGGCGTCCCCATTTCATATTGGTGTAGAAGCGATGATACGCGGCGCGGCGCTTGTCCTTATCCCGCAAACGCTCCTCCGGGGACTGCCCCGCTCGCCGTAGACCTCCACGATGCGGTGGGCGCGGAACGCCAGATCCGCATGGATAAAGACCTTCAGGCAGTCCGCCGTGTCCCGCAAAATATAGTGCGCACGGCCCACGATGACGCAGAGGCTTTTGCGGCACGGTCTGTAATGACCTTGTACTGCCGCTCCCACAGGATATCCTCGTTGGTGGGGCCGAACATCCGGTTAGAGAAAGTTCGAGAGGAAACCGCCGGGGGCGTACCCCCCGCCTCCTTCACATAGGCCGGTGCACCGGCATGGAATACAGCCACGCCGTCCACTCTGTTTTTTCATGCCGAAGAACATGATGACCGGCAGCACCGGCATGGGCAAAACCCACGCCGAACACCACCTCCGGAACATGGACAGCAGCGTGGATGCCAGCGCCTTGCCGATGGCCTGCAAAAAGATAAAGCACGCCTTGTTGACGCAGGCCAGCACCATCATGCAGAGATAGGTGCGGAACGCTTTAATAGCAAAGTCCGTATAGTAGCTGCTCTCGTTGGCCGCGCCGAAAATGGTGATGAGCTGACGGGGAAAGCCCTCTGCCAGCACAAGCTCCACCGCGCCCACCAGCGCCTCGGCGATCAGCAGCCGGGTGAACAGCTCCCGCACACGGCGCTTTTTCTCCGCGCCTATGTTATAGCCCACGATGGGGATGCAGCCTGCCGCCATGCCGACCACGATGGAAATGACGATCTGGAAGAACTTCATCACAATGCCGACCACAGCCATGGGGATCTGCGCGTATTGCTCCTGTCCAAACACAGCGTCCATCGCTCCGTATTTGCGGAGCATATTGTTGATGGCCGCCATCGCCGCCACCAGACTGATCTGCGAAAGAAAACTGGTGATACCCAGCGTCAGCATCCGTCCGCAGATACTTCCCCGCAGGGCATAATCGCCGGATGCAGGCTTGATGGTTTTCATATGCAGCAGATACCCACAGCAAGAAACGCCGTTGCCACCTGCCCGATGACCGTGGCAACGGCTGCGCCCATCATGCCCCATTTGAAGACGAAGATGAAAATAGGGTCGAGGATGATGTTGATAGCAGCGCCTGCCAATGTGGAGATCATGGCGAACTTGGGGTTGCCGTCGGCACGGATGATGGGGTTCATGGCCTGCCCGAACATATAGAACGGGATGCCCAGCGTGATATAGAAGAAGTATTCCTGCGAGTGGTGGAAGGTCTCCTCATTCACCGTGCCGCCGAACATGGCGATGATGCTGTTTGCGAACATGAGGTATACCGCCGTCAGAACAAGACTGCTGACGACAGATAACACCACCGCGTTGCCCACGCTGCGCTTGGCCTTATCCACCTCGTTTCTGCCCAGCGCCATGCTGACGAAGGCACAGCAGCCGTCGCCCACCATGACGGCGATGGCCAGCGCCACCACCGTTAGCGGAAATACGACTGTGTTGGCGGCGTTACCGTAGGAGCCGAGGTAGCTGGCGTTGGCGATGAAGATCTGGTCTACGATGTTGTAAAGTGCGCCCACCAGCAGCGAGATGATGCAGGGGATGGCGTACTGGCGCATGAGCTTGCCGATACGCTCCGTCCCCAAAAACTGATTTCCGGTTTCCATATAATTCACCTTTCTTTCAAAAAATAAAAAATGCGTAAGTCCCAATACATCCGGACTTACGCATTTTCTGCACGATTTTGCCTATGAAGTTTTTCTCCCATCTTGCCATTTCTCACCCGATTCCGCAAAAAAGCGTGTGGCAATCTGCAACCGGATTTACGCAGAAACGCCACACGCTGTACGCCTATTATAGCAGAGGCAAATCGGAATTTCAAATGATTTTTCTCATCCGATGCCGCTTTTTATTCCATATTATTTCGAGAAGACTGCTGCGATGTGATGCCGCACAACAATGCTTTCTCGATCATGTCCACCTTCTGAGGCCGTCCCATCAGCCGATAGTATTTGCACCATCACTGCGGCGATTGCAGCGGGATGACTTCTGTCCCAAGCGGCATCTTCTCCACGATCTGTTCTTCACGCAGAGAACAATCATAGACCGTTCCCTCATGCACGATGGCAAAGCCTGCCATGACATCGACCTCGATCGATTCTATGAGGAATTCCATAAAGCTCTTCGTCCGGTACATGGGATTCGGCACGGGGTCAGATGGGCGGAGGTCGCCCATTTCCAATAAAATCGTGCGGACACATTCGGCGTCATGGTCAGCAACCATTAAATCAATAAGCTCATGCAGGCTGGAATGGTGCAAAGTATGTCCCGCGTGGCGCATTGCATTGATAACGGTCCGATGGAGGGCTTCTGGGGCATTTTGAAACGAGAGCGCTATTATGGCAGGCGGTTCACCAGCAAGCGGGATCTTGTGCAGATGATTTCAGATGCAGCGGCTCCGTTTTCAGCATACACAAACCGCATACTTCACGCGATTCCCATACTGCATCGATTTGAGCAGTCCCAGTTTTTCAAATTTCAACACAAAGCTGCGGATCGTCGCGGTAGGCGGCGTTCGGACACCAAAGTCCTTTTCCAACCGCTTGGTGGAAAACTCTGCATCGCCGTAAGCGGACAGAACCAGCCATTGGCAGTCGGAGCCGCATTTGCGGGTACCACCGAGTTTGTCACCCTTTTCGCCGGTGCAATCGAAATCACGGCTGATCAGAAAGACATCGTCGTTCAGGCGGGCGAAAGCGTCCGCTTTCAGGGCGACACCACCCACGCCTACCGCAAAATCTCCGACCAAACCACCATTCTGCACATGATTCTGTATAACCCGTAAAAAGGCGTGAGCCGCTGCAATACAGCGGCTCACGCCTTTTCTTTCAGCCATCCAACTCCGCCTCGTGCTTGAGAATCGCGCCGGTGGCCGCGTTGATTTTGTAGCTGTACTCCATGCCGCCGATTTGAACTCGACCTCGTAGACGAGCGTGCCGTCCTCGTCGTCCAGTTCGATCTCCATGTCATACGCCTTGTTCTCGCTCACGCCCGCGTGGTTCAGGGCGATGGACTTCGCCTTGGCCTGGCCGATGTCGCCGGTGGGCGCAATAGGCTTTGCCGTCTCATCCCCTACAGGGGCCGTGGCCGGCAAGTCCTTCTGCCCGCTGAGCACTTTCCCCGTGTAGGCGTCCACCAGATACTCAAACTCACCCCATGCCGTGTGCAGCTCCACCTCGTAGTGCGCGGGGAATTCGTCCAGCTCGGAATCGACCTCCGCCGTGACGGAGTTCAACGCCGTTGTCCCGGCATACTGCTCCGCGGCGTAAGCGGCGGCATCCTTGCCGATGGGCATGGCGGGCGCGCCCGCTTCCGCAAGGTCCTTCAGCTCCTCCACCGAGAGCTTCGCCAGCGCGTCAAACTTGAGCGCCGGGTTGATGGCGAGGACGCGGTTCACCAGCGCCGCCTTGCCGGAGGAAATGCTGTTCTCCCGGGCCTGCTGCTCCCGCGCCGCGTCCTGCGTCAGCGTCTGCGTCAGGACGGCGGCCTTCGCTTCGCTGGTCTGCAAAGCACCGTCCACGGCGCTGGTCAGCTCACGCTGGAGCTTTTCCGCACGGGCGGTATCCTTATCCTCCACCGAGATCATGATGGCGGAGGAAATGCTGTTCAGATAGCCGTTCCGCACCAGGCTGCCCACAATGGCGTTCACCGCCACATCCAGCTTGCGCCCTTGAGGTCAGCCCCATTACTCATATCCGCGAGGATGGCTTTTGCATCCTCGTTGAGCGGTGCAGACCAGCACCTTTTCGCTTTTGCTGACCTTCAGCTCGATGCTGGGGTTTACGTCCAGCGACACCACGGACGCCACCGCGTGTGCCTGCTGATAGAATATCCCTCCGCCGCCCAGCAGCACCAGCGCAAGGCAGGCCGCCGCCAGCGTCGTCCACCGTTTCTTTGTCGTTTTCTTCGTCGTCATGGGGATCACCGTTCCTTTCCGCTCATCACAGCGGGAGAGAACGCCGTTCACGTCGTTTGGCGCGGTCTTTTCCACCGCCGAAGCCAGACGCTGCTCCATTTTTTCATTGGTCATCGGGCGTCATCTCCTTCCAGACAGCTTCGCATCTTCTTCAATGCTCTGTGATATCTCGACAGGACGGTAGGAAGCGGCAGCTCCAGCAGCGCCGCGATCTCCCGGTGCTTCATACCCGTGACCGCGTGGAGCAGCACGATGCGCCGCTCCTCGTCGCCAAGGCTTGCCAGCGCGTGCTGCAAGAGGACGCGTTCGTCCGCATCCAGTCCACACTCCTGCGCAGGAATGGCGTCCCATTCCTCGTCCGGGAGCGCGGTGCGGCGTTCCTCCCGCCGCAGACGCATCAGGCACAGGCTGCGGCACACCGCCAGCAGCCAGCCCATGGGGGAACCGGCGGGCCGGTACTGCGCCGCGCAGTTCCACACCTGCACATAGACATCCTGCGTGAGATCCTGCGCGTCGTGCGCGTTCCTGAGGTAGGACAGCGCAAGGCCGTACACCGCCGGGCGCGTGCGCCGGTACAGCTCCGCCAAGCGCGTCACGCTCACCACCGGCAACGTGGAGAAGCGACTGCTGCAGCTCGTGCCGCTCCTCCGCCGGCGCATATTCGGTTGTCATCAGCATACTGAGCATGGGCTTTTTCTCCTGTCATCCGTGTAATGCACGGAAAGGGGCGAGCAGTTGCATTTGGACTTAACGAAGTTCGGTATTTGCGAGTTGATTTTTAGTTCTTGTGTATAAATATAACCCCGTGTATCATTGTTCATAAAGCGGAAAAAGCAAGTATTGTAGGACAATCACTTGTGCCACTATTTCCGGATCATGCTCATCTGCGTTTCGTTCTATAAATTTAACCGCTTGAGCGAAGCACAATTTTGCAATTTCCTCATCATAGTCTTCAGCTATTGCACTATTCTCCAATATGTAAGTGTCGTAAGTCTTAGGATACATTTCAATGCGTATGGTTTTTTCCTTAAGAATCTCCAAATAGGCGGGTGTATCATCCGCCCGTTTGTGTCTATCAAAAACATACGAAAGAGTCCCGCTAATTAAGTCTGCTAATTGAATTCCGATATTTTTTGCTGTTTTCAAACCTGAACTCCGCATCACCAATAGATTCGGCATATCTTGCTGCTTATTTACATATTCGCAAAAGCTATGCATATAGTCGTTACTGCCTATTTCATCTGCTACGACAGTTATTTTCTCAAATGCTCGTCGTAGCTCTCGGTGAACTATATTGTTCATGAATTTATAAAATGTTTTCTTATATTGCAAACCTTTTGCACTCATGTTTTCTAAGCATTTCTTCTTATCTATACAGACCGAAAAAAAGTTGAACGGGATGTCTTGTAAGTCTGACAGGATTTGCAGGCGCCGATCATTGTTTTTTTCCCACTTTACTCGACTTAATTTCACCGGTTTGAAAATGCTTTCTCCGAAGCTCACCTGTTTTTGCGTAAAGGCACTCAAATCTGACTCTTTCACAATGACTGCGGTGATTATGAAATGGGTGGACACAGAAGGATTATCTATATCCCATCCAAATGCACCGTACTCATCTGTAAACGCATATACTCGTTCCACGGTCTCATCCCTTTCGCTGGTTGAATACATTATATCACAAAACCCTTTAAGAAAACAGCGGGTTTAGTGAAAATGAGTATATGCTTGTCATCAGGTGCAGTTATTCTCAACTGTACGATTTTTTCGTATACTTCAACTGCGCTCCTGGATTTGGGTTTTGGCTTAAGGTCACTTCAATAGTGGCGCTGCATCGTCCACCAGCTAGCAGTAAGGTTGCTCATTTAGCCTTCTTGTAGATGCCTCCGTTCTTGCAGACGATTTAAGTATGTTTTATACACAAAAATTGCAACACCAGCGAAATCCTCTCTCCGTTCTCGACTAAGGCATTCTTGAATTTTGCTGTCAAGCCATTCAACAGTAAGGATTCCGCGTGTCAAACAATCTATACAGATTTGCTCTGTATTCTGAAAGACATCTTTTCTATGCTTAACCAACTGTGTTGAGGTATCCTGCCTGCAAATATGCTCGCTATCTATTTTCCCGTTCAAACGCAATATTTTATCAATATCATTTTGTATGGCGAAACAATCAAATGGTGGCGTATCTTGATATTCCATTATTCCATCACTTAGATATGTAATCCCCGAAAGCATCTCTTTATTTCGGGGTCTAAAGTCAGAGCATCATTATCTCCCTTATTAGCGTCACAACAAAAGCAAGCGTGTACCTTTTAATGCAGAAGCATCAATATCACTGCCCCTTTACAAGTGGCTAGAAAGTTTTGGTAATCCAATGCAGTCTTTTGCTCTTACTGAGCGGCAACCAATGTTCAATGGTTGTGTGTAAAGGATTGTTTTCAATTGAACTCATGCAGTATGCGCACAAATAGTGCTGTTCAATAAGAAGAGCCTCTCCGAATTTTATCTTTTTGCTGGTCAAAAAAGTTGCGCAGCTCTCTTGTTGTTTTGCTTCTTTCTTCAGGCAAAACTTGATTGAGCGGTTCTGGAGTATTCTTCCAAGCATCCGTTTCTTTAATTGCCTGAATATCGTCTGCAACTTCACCAGGACATTCGTTTTTCTCTATATATAGCATTTTAAATAGCTCCTATAGTATACTAAGACGCCGTTTTGCCAAATCAACCAGTATTACTTTTTTCTCCAAATTGCTCCAGCATTTTTTCATAAATGTCAGTAGCGCCTCCTTATCGCCATGGAAAA
>VOFG01003380.1_pt1 | contig 49141 bp, 88 predicted proteins | sample 5384171 | NCBI WGS metagenome assembly VOFG01 (sample SAMN12384726, study PRJNA508395) | human gut metagenome | isolation source: healthy gut F | host: Homo sapiens
GTTCAGTTGCATGTGCTTTCAAAATCCGGTCAGTTCGCACTTCGGCTGAAGCATACCGACCCCATGGGACCGTACAATCCTTTGTGACCGGGAACAGCAAGCGCGTCGATCTGCATCTCCTCCATGTTGATATCCAGTATGCCGGCTGACTGTGCCGCATCTACCGCAAACAGCGCACCGTGCGCATGGCACAGCCTGCCGATGGCGGCAAGCGGAAGCGTCGGGGACGCAGATGTTGGAGGCATGCGCGCACACAGCCGCGTTGACGGGAAAGGGCATGCCCAGTGATGACAGGAAAGCATCGCGTCTGTCCGCTCCGGGACAGCAGAAAAGGTCTGAAATCTGTCAAAATTCCTCCCTCACCTGCCAGCCGGAACAGGGGACGAAAGACAGCGTTGTGTTCCATGTCGAGCAGAAAGCCCGCTCGCCGCGGCGCAAAATGCCCTTGATGGCAAGATTGAGTGCAGCGGTGGTATTTTGCAGGCATTGATCGCTCAGCGAACATATGTGGTGGTATTTGCCGGGATTGCCACCGAAAATACCGCCCGAAGGACAGGTGCCTTTTTGGGAAATCGCGGCGTTATCGACCGGGAAGACGTGCCGTCCGGGTGAATATCGCCGATTCCTTTCCTAGCGGTTCCCGAATATGCCGGACACGGATGCCGGCATCCGGCGCGCCCGCCTGCATACAGGGAACAAAGCATCTGCAGGCACAGCCGCCGTGCGTCTGTGCCGAGCTGATCTGGTGACCGCCGTGCGGATCGAGGCGGCGGCAAGCGAACTCTGCGCGTGCAGTGTCTGGGTCATGGAGCCGAAAATTGCCGTGCAGGTACCCGGATACTGAACGAACATACCCCTGTCCGCCGGGACTCCTGCTTCCCCCGTGTACGTGATACACCCATGTGCAACACCTCCTCATGCACAGCGTATGCGCCGATTCGACAGAAAGTGCAACAGACACAGTCCGGATTTTCGGAAAGGAAAAACAGCCGGATTACATAAAACAGCGCCAGCCGCCGGAATTCCGACGACTGGCGCTGCTTGCCAGGAATGAATTACGTTTCTGCCGTTCCTGTTTCGGCAGGCAGGAAAACTCCTGCGGGCGCTCGATATTCCGGCACCCGTCCCGACCGGTCAACAGTCTGTCTATGCTGGTATCCAGCAGTTCAGCCAACTCGTCCAGGAGGACGAGGTCCGGGCAGGAGAGCCCACGCTCCCATTTGGAGACCGCCTGTGGTGTCACGCCCATACGCGCGGCAACACGGTTCTGCGTCAGTCCCTGTCGGCGGCGTCCCTCGGCGATGCGAATCCCGACTTGCTCCGGATAAATCAAAGTATAACCACGGCTCTGCCTTACACGCCGCCGGTACTTGAAACGGCGTATTCTCCGGCGCGCAGACAGTGCGAAACTGCATCTTCTGCGCCCGGGCACGACGGGTTTATGCATCTCTCCTGATTTGAAACGCAACAAACCCCGGGGCAGTTCCACTTACGCGAAACCGCCCGGAGCCCGGATGAACCGTAAAGGAAACGCCGGAATGTTTCCGCGTTCCTTTCAGATGACACTGCGCAATGCATGGCTAAAGCCTTGTCGTGCACCGGTGTCACCGTAAATCCCTGTAATTTGCCTTGGGGGCTTTTCACAAAGGATCAGCTGCGCCAACCCGCGAGGCGCGTGCTGTTGCATCCGGAAATACCTTGGAAAAAACATAACTCTGCCTCCCTTCCCTGATGGCGGGCTGTCCCGGGACGGTACCACTCCCGTTGAAGCCGCCGTTGATTTCACATTCCTGTGATGGTTGTAGTATAGCAGATTTTCAAAGCCGTGTCAATAAACCAGCGGTTGTTTTGGGGCGGTTGTTTTGAATTTGCTTCGAGCATCTCATGTGCATGGCAAGCCTGCGGAACTGATGGTGCAAAGCAAACCTGCGGCTTCCGGACTGCCCCGGACAATTTTTTTTGCAAATTTCCGGCATGCGAAGAAAAATTCATAAAAACCCCTTGAATTATTCTGCGAATATGATATAATGGGAGCGGGTTTCGGGTATGTGCCCGGAAACTCAAGGAATACTACATAAACGGAGGAACTTGACCATGGCATACAAGATCAGTGACGACTGCATCTCCTGCGGCGCCTGCGCCGAGAATTGTCCCGTTGGGGCTATCACCGAGGGTGACGGCAAGTACGAGATCGACGCCGACAAGTGCATTGATTGCGGCTCTTGCGCAGAGAACTGCCCTGTGGACGCGCCCAAGGCGGAGTAATCTGACTCAAGTGTCCACATAACGCCAAGACTCCCGACTTCTTTTGGTCGTGCCCCGTGCGGGTCACGGCGGGGTCGGGGGTTTTGCTTTGGGGGAGCCGGTCAAGTTCCCCGCTCGGCAGATGGCGGATTCGTTCTGTCATACGTTGCGATAAATATTACGGCAAATAAAACAGTACGGGGAGGTCAGGCATGACTGGCATACCGGATGACGCAGGAATGGTTTGCGAGGTGAATGAGTCTATTCGCCTGCTCCAGCACCGGGACGGTTGACCTTCGGCACCGACGCCTACCTGCTGGCGGCGTATGTGCGTCCTGCACCGCACGCGCGCGGGATTGATTTGGGCAGCGGTACGGGAATCATCCCCCTGCTCTGCCTTGCACGCGACAAGGCGTCATCTTTCCTTGCGGTAGAGATGCAGGAGGTGTTCTGCTCCATCATCCGGGAGAACGCCGTAGCCAACGGGTTTTCCGGGCGGCTTGCCCCACTCTGTGCCGACCTGCGCGATCTGCGCCCTGCCGACACGGGCGGGGAAGCCGATCTGATAACCGCAAATCCTCCCTACCTGAAGGCAGGCTCCGGGGCGCGCAACCGTACCGACGAAAAGTATTTTGCCCGGCACGAAACAGCAGGCGACATCAACGATTTCTGCCGGGCGGCGGGGCGGTTGCTCCGGTACGGCGGGCGCTTTTTGCTGTGTGTTCCGTTCCGAACGGCTGACCGATCTTCATGTTGCACTGCGTGGTGCGGGGCTGGAGCCAAAGCGCACGACCTTCGTCCACGCGACACCCTTTGCCGCGCCGTCCTTAGTGCTGACCGAAGCAATGCGCGGTGCGGCGCCTTCGCTGTCTGTTACGCCGCCCCTGTTTCTTTGGGAGCCGGATGCCGCCTGTCCGCGCAAGCCGGATGCCCGCATGATTCCATCGGCGCAGTCGGCATATATCTACGAACATTGCTCGTTCCCGGAAGAATACAGGTAGTGTCCCAAGTCCGGGCGAGAAAGGAGCATGCTCATGCCAACTGACACGACTTTTGGCGGAATCCCAGACGGTGGTCACCGCACCGCCGCAAATCCTCTGCCCATGAAGCATATACTCAGCTACACCAGACGGGCGCTGGATGACTACGGCATGATCCGCTCGGGCGAACGGATCGCCGTCGGTGTTTCGGCAGGCAAGATTCCCCATGACACTGCTGTGCGCACTGGCGCGTCACGAGGCAGTTCTACCCGATCCCGTTTGAACTGTCCGCCATCACAGTGGACATGGGCTTCGGCGGCGTTCCGGGCGATTACTCCGGCATCCGCGATTTGTGCAGGAGGCTGGCGATTCCCTACCGGGTTGTGCCGTCCGACATTGCGGAGATCGTATTCGGAATCCGGAAAGAACAGAATCCCTGCTCACTGTGTGCCAAAATGCGCCGGGGTGCGCTGCACAGTGCGGCACGTGCGGACGGATGTACCGCCGTTGCGCTGGGGCATCACTTCGATGACGTGGTGGAAACCTTCATGCTCAATCTGTTCTATGAAGGATGCATCGGTTGCTTTTCCCCCGTCACGGAACTGTCGCGCACCGGGATTCGGCTGATACGTCCGCTGATCTACGTGCCGGAGAAGGAAATACGTGCCTACGCGGCGGCGGAGGCACTGCCGGTTGTTCCGTCCGCCTGCCCCGCCAATGAACATACGGAACGGGAAAACATGAAACAGCTCCTGCGGACGCTGGAGCGAAACAACCGCGGACTGCGACATCGCATCTTCGGCGCCATGCAGCGTGGCAGGGTGGACGGCTTCTGCCTGCCGGGGCGGCGGGACATCCGTTTCCCGGAGCCGGAGGAAGAACACGATGAGGAGGACACGCCATGAAACAAAGTATTCGGGTCGGACTGTGCGGCTTCGGCTTCATGGGCAAGACGCACCTGTACGCGCTCTCCAATCTTCCATACTTTTATGACCTGCCATACAGGGCGGAAGTCATCGGTGTATGCACGGCGCACCGGGGACGGCAGACGCTGCCGCGGAAGCCTTCGGCATCCGCCGGGTGTATGCCTGTGAGGCGGACATGATTGCAGACGGGGATATTGATTTCATCGACATCTGCACGCCCAATCCCTGTCATTTCACAACTGCGCGCGCCGCAATCTCAGCCGGCAAGCACGTGCTGTGCGAAAAACCGCTGACTGCGTCGGCAGAGGAGTCGCGCGAGCTGGCGCAGCTTGCCGCATCAACCGGGCTGACCTGCGGTGTAGTGTTCAACAACCGCTTCCTGTCCCCTGTCCTGCGGGCACGGCAGTTGGTGGAGGAAGGAAGGCTGGGACGCATTCTGTCTTTCGATTTTGCCTATCGCCACAATTCCTGCATTGACCCGGAACGCACGGTCGGCTGGAAACAGCGCGCAACGTGCGGCGGCGGAACGCTGGCGGATCTCGGACCGCACGTAATCGACCTCTGTCGCCTTCTGTGCGGGGAGATTGTTTCGGTCATGGGCAAAAGCCAGATTGCTTTTCCGACGCATCGGGTTCCCGAGGGCGAATGGCTGACCGACGCGGACGAGGCATTCTACCTCACCGCCACAACCGCGTCCGGCGCAGTCGGGCAAATCACGGTATCCAAGCTGACGCAGGGTGCCAACGATGAGCTCACGTTTTCGGTATACGGCACGGAGGGCGCGGTGTTTGACCTCATGCAACCCAATTACCTGTATGTGTATGTCAACGATGCGGCGGGTGCGCCGCTCGGCGGATTGCGCGGTTTTACACGCGTGGAATGCGTGGGGCGCTTTGACGCTCCGGCATTGCCCTTTCCGTCACCCAAAGCACCGGTCGGTTGGCTACGTGGACACATTGGGAGCATGGGCACTACCTATCTGCCGTGTATGCCCATCGCTCCGCTGACCCGTCATTTGCCGACGGTGCCGCCGTCGACAGGATCATTGCCGCCGCGCGGCGCTCCGATGCAGAGGGGCGGGAGGTGCCGGTATGACGTCCTGTCGACGCTGTCCCATCATCGGGCTTACAGGTCCCACAGGAGCCGGAAAGGGCGTAGTGTCCGGGATCTGCCGGCGTTGGGGAATCCCTTCCATCGACACGGATGCGGTGTATCACGCCCTGCTGGAACCGCCTTCCGCCTGCTTTGACGGGTTGGTTGCGTCTTTTGGCACGGGAATTTGTAACCCGGACGGAACGCTGAACCGTCCTGCGCTCTCTGCGATTGTGTTCGCGCCGGGAGCAAGCGACAAGCTGGAACTGCTCAATCGCATCACGCACGGCTTTGTACTGGACAAGGTGCGGACGTTGTGCAGGGCGCAGGAGGAGGCGGGTGCCCCTGCCGTCCTGGTGGATGCGCCCCTGCTATACGAGTCCGGCTTTTGACCGGGAGTGCGACCGGGTACTGGCTGTACTCGCCGCACGGACACACGCCTGTGCCGCATCATGGCACGGGACGACATTTCCTGAATGCTGCCCTTGCCCGTTTGCGGGCACAGAAGCCGGATGACTTTTACGCGCGTGCGGACGGTATCCTGTACAACGACGGCACCCCCCGCAGAACTGGAGGCACCCCTGCACGGCCTGCTGACCGACTGGGGCGTATGCCTGCCGTGAGGCGGAGCGTGTCCGGGCGGGCGGGAGGTTTTGATCTTCGGAACCCGCCGCATGCGGTTGTGGTTGCGGTCATTCTGGTTATTTCTCTGCTGTTCGGCTTCCTGTTCGATCTTGCCTGCGGCGGTAGTCGAACGGCTGCGTTATCCACGGAAATACCGGGATTACGTTGAAACATACGCTTCGCGCTTCTCAGTCCCAGAGGCGGTTCTGTGCATGCCGTCATGCGCACCGAAAGCGGATTTGACAGCGCGGCGGAATCAAGCGCCGGAGCAGTCGGACTGATGCAGCTCATGCCAGACACCTTCCCGCTGGTTGACGCAGGATGTTCTGCATGAGTATCTGGAGGACGGAATGCGGTACGATCCCGAGACCAGCATTCGCTACGGAGCGTGTCTTCTGTCCCGCTATTACCTGCGCTTCGGTCGCTGGAGTTAGCGTTTGCCGCCTACAATGCGGGCGAGACCCGGGTGGACGGGTGGTTGGCGGACGAATCGATTGCGGACGGCACGGGCGGGCTGCGCAGGATCCCTTACAGGAAACAAGGCATTACGTGTCAAAGGTGCAGAAAGCCGTTTCGGTGTACGAAAAGCTGTACGACTGATGTACAGAAACAAAAAATGATTGAATACTATTTCCGGAAAGAAGGATTATGATATGGAAAACACGGAAAACAGAACGCAGGCACAGATTCTTGCAGACAACCTGGGCTACAGGAAAACCAACTTCTATGAAGCCGCTGACGAAGCGGCAATCCGGGCGGCGTATGACTATGCACCCGGCTACATGAAGTTCCTGGACGAAGCCAAAACCGAGCGCGAGGCATCGCGCGTTGCAATCGCCATGGCGGAAGCGAACGGTTATGTTCCGTATACTTTCGGCATGAAGACAGAGGTGGGCGGCAAATACTACTACAACAATCGCGGACGGAATCTGTACCTGTTCCGCATCGGCACCGAACCGATCGAAAACGGCGTGCGCATCGTTGCCGCTCACATCGATAACCCCGCGTGGACGTCAAAGCAATCCCCGCTCTATGAGGACGGCGGCTTCGCTTTCTTCAAGACGCGTTACTACGGTGGTATCCGCAAGTACCAATGGGTCACGATCCCGCTGGCACTGCACGGCGTGGTCATCAAAAGAACGGCGAAACGGTGGATGTAGTCATCGGCGAGGACGAATCCGATCCGGTCATCTACATCAATGATCTGCTGCCCCATCTCGGACAGGAGCAGAATCAGAAGCCACTCGGAACTGCCATTCCTGCGGAGAATCTCAATCTTCTGCTGGGCACCCGTCCTTTCCCCCGGCGCGGACAAGGACGCGATCAAACTGAATATTCTTTCCCTTCTGAACGAAAAAAAAGTACGGCATCACCGAGGAGGATTTTCTTTCTGCCGACCTCTCCGCAGTCCCCGCCATCCGGGCACGGGACGTGGGACTGGATCGCTCGCTGATCGGTGCCTATGGGCACGATGACCGCGTGTGCGCTTACCCGTCGCTTACTGCACTGTTCGCCACGGACGACAGCCTCCACACCTCCATGGTCATTCTGGCTGATAAGGAGGAGATCGGCTCCGAGGGCAATACGGGGATGCAGTGCGACCTCATGACAGACCTGCTGGCGGAGATCGCCGCGGCACGGAACGGCAATTTCGCCGCCATGAAAGCAAATTCCGTGCCTGTCCTCCGACGTAACGGCTTGCTTTGACCCCAACTTCGCCGATGTGTTCGACAGGCGCAATGTATCGCTGATCAACTGCGGCGTTGCCATGTCCAAGTATACCGGGCATGGCGGCAAGGTGGTACCAATGATGCACCGGCAGAGTATGTCGCATGGATCCGCCGCATCATGGCGGACGCGGGCGTCATCTGGCAGGCGGGAGACATGGGTAAGGACGATGTCGGCGGTGGCGGAACCGTTGCGAAATACATCGCCAAGCACAACATTGAAACCGTCGATCTGGGTGTTCCTGTAATCTCCATGCACGCGCCCTACGAAATCATAGCCAAAGCTGACCTCTATACGGCACATCAGGCGTTTGAGGCATTCTTCCGCGCCTGACGGACAAAATCGCGACCGACAAACCCGACCGGGGACGGGAAAGGAGTTTTACCTATGTTCGAAAATCTGGATCCCGTCGCCCGGCGGTACGAGGATATGGAATACCGGCTGACGCTGCCGGAAACGCTGGCGGATCCCGCCGCGTATCAGCGTCTGATACGGGAATACAACGCCCTGACTGACACGGTAACTGCCTATCGAGCCTTCCGTTCTCTGGAGGCACGCCTCCATGAGGCGGGAGGAGGAAGCACTCTCATCCGATGCGGAGTTGCGGGCGCTGGCTACCGAGGAGGCGCTGTCGGTGAAGAAACAGCTGACAGAAGCGGAAACGGCATTGCGCACTCTGCTGATCCCGCGCGATCCGGACGATGACCGTAGCGTGGTCATGGAGATACGCGCCGGCACCGGCGGAGAGGAGGCTGCACTGTTTGCCGCCGACCTGTTCCGGATGTACAGTATGTACGCGCAGTCGGTCGGCTTTTCGGTCAGTGTCACCTCCGCGACCGAGACAGAGCTTGGCGGCTTCCGGAGATTGTATTTCTCTGCGAAGGAAAAGGCGCGTTCTCCCGTTTCAAATTCGAATCGGGCGTGCATCGCGTGCAGCGTGTCCCCGCGACCGAATCAGGGACGCATCCAAACCTCCGCCGCAACGGTGGCTGTGTTGCCGGAAGCGGAGGAGGTGGATGTGGAGATCCGGGACAGCGATATTGTGTTTGAGTCCTGCAAATCCTCCGGTGCGGGCGGACAGCACATCAACAAGACCGAGTCCGCCGTCCGCCTGACGCACAAGCCGACCGGCATTGTCGTGGAATGCCAGCAGGAGCGCTCGCAGTTCCAGAACAAGGATAAAGCGCTCTGCATGTTGCGTGCCATCCTGTACAAACGCAAAAAGAGGAAACCGACAGTGCGCGTGCCTCGGCACGCCGCCTGCAGGTAGGCTCCGGCGATCGGAGCGAAAAAATACGCACCTATAATTTCCCCCAGAGCCGCGTTACCGACCATCGCATCGGGTTCTCGCTGTATGATATCGCCGGGTTTATGAACGGCAACCTTGACCCCATGATCCGGGCACTGACCGAAGCGGATACCGCAGCGCGGCTCCGGGAATCCGAGGCGCGGAACTGACAGCACGTCGCCTCACGAAAGGACTGTATTGCTTTGCAAACCGAGCATATTCTCATTACCGATCCGACAGAGCAGGCGACAGATATCCGGCGTGCTGCCTGCATCATCCGTACGGGAGGACTTGTTGTTTTCCCTACCGAGACGGTGTATGGGCTGGGTGGGGACGCCACCAACGCCGATGCTTCCCGCCGGATCTATGCCGCCAAGGGCGCCCCTCGGATAATCCGCTCATCATCCACGTGGCTTCCCCGCAGGATGCGGCAATGTACGCCGATACGGATGCGCTGTACGACCGGCTGGCTAAAGCCTTTATGCCGGGCCCTTTGACCGTCATCATGCCGCGCAAGCCCATCATTCCCCTGTCCACGACGGGAGGACTCGAAACCGTTGCGGTCCGCTGTCCGTCCCATCCCGTGGCACATGCACTGATCGCGGCGGCGGGCGTCCCGATCGCGGCGCCATCCGCCAATCTGTCCGGCAAGCCGTCGCCCACCTGCGCCGCTCACGTAGCGCAGGATATGGACGGGCGCGTGGACATGATCCTGGATGGCGGCGACTGCAAGATCGGATTGGAATCCACCATCGTTAAGCTGGACAGGGACGGGGACGGCGAGTTCGACCCTGCTCCGCCCCGGCGGCATCACATACGATGCGCTGTGCTGTGTCTGCGAGCGCGTTGCGATTGCACCTGCCGTCACAGAACTGCTCTCGGCAGACGTGCGTCCGCTCTCGCCGGGTATGAAGTACAAGCACTATGCGCCCGCGACTCCGGTTGTGCTGCTGGAGGGTACGCCGGAGCACGTTCTGTCGTACCTGCAGGAGCGGCAGAAGACCGAGCGTTGCGCCATCCTGTGCTACGATGAGGAGATTCCGCACCTGCTACCGGGAGGACTGCTTCCGGTCGGCGCGCGGGATGACCTTGCTACCCATGCACACACGCTGTTTGCCCGCCTGCGGGAATCGAAGACAGTCTGCACGCCGATGTTGTGTATGCCCACCTGCCGCCGCGCGAGGGGCTTGGTCTGGCGCTGTACAACCGCATGATACGGGCGGCGGCGCATACTGTCAGAAAGGTATGATTGCCGTTGTTAGTTCGGCGGATACTATCGTTCCCCCGATTCCACACTGACTTTGTGGAAGCACTGCGGGAGGCGGGAGCGGACGTCGCCGTCACGGTCTTTGACGGCGCCGACCACTTTTCCGTTCCCTCACTGACCTATCTTGACCGGGGTACCTACCTTGTCGGTTGGCTGACCGGTAACCAGAAATCTACTGCGGAAGAAGGATATCATGGCTAAGAAAAAGAAACAGGAAGCATCGGAGATAGTCTCCGCCCCCATACGCGAACAACTCATTACCGACACGCTGGAAAAGAACTATATGCCCTACGTCATGTCGGTCATCATTTCCCGCGCCATCCCGGAAATCGACGGCTTTAAGCCCCTCCCACCGGAAGCTGCTGTATACCATGTACAAAATGGGATTGCTCAATCCCAACACGCCCCGAACCAAGAGCGCTAATGTCGTGGGCGCGACACTTCAACTCAACCCACACGGAAACGATGCCATTTACGAAACGCTGGTACGACTGACGAGGGACAACGAATCACTCCTGCATCCCTTCATAGACTCCAAAGGGCGGCTTCGGCAAGCAGTACTCCTCCAACACCAATGCCTCTGCCATGCGGTATACCGAGGTCAAGCTGGAGCCGTTCTGCTCGAGGTATTCCGTGGTATTGATAAGGATGCCGTGGACATGGTGGACAACTACGACGCCACCATGAAGGAAACCGGTTCTGCTCCCGACTGCCTTCCCTAATATTCTGGTATCGCCCAATATGGGCATCGCAGTCGGCATGGCATCTAACATCTGCTCCTTCAATCTGTCGGAGGTCTGCGACGGTACAATTGCCCTGCTGAGGAAACCAAACCTGACCACCGAGCGGCTGATGGAGATTATCAAGGTCCCGACTTCCCGGCGGGGGCGCGCTGATCTACGATGCGGAACAGCTGAAGACGGTGTATGAAACCGGGCAGGGTTCCGTGCGCGTCCGGGCACGCTATCAGTACGATGCCGCGGCAAACTGCATTGAGATTCTCCAGATCCCCTACTCCACTACGCTGGAGCAGATCATGGATAAGATAATTGAGCTTGTCAAGAACGACACAATCCGGGAGATCACGGATGTGCGCGATGAAATCGGTCTGTCCGGCTTTAAGCTGACAATCGACCTCAAGAAAGGAGCCGATCCGGACAGACTGATGAACCGTCTGTTCCGACTGACCTCTCTTGAGGATACCTTCAAATGCAATTTCAATGTTCTTATCGATTCCACGCCCCGGCAGATGGGTGTGGCGGAAATCCTCCGGGAATGGATTACCTTCCGTACCGGATGCGTGCGGCGGAATGACCTTTGATCTCGGCAAAAAAGCGGGACAAGCTCCATCTGTTGGAAGCGCTTGCCAAGGTTCTGCTGGACATCGACAAGGCGATCCGCATCATCCGCAAGACCGAGAAGGAGGAGGAGGTTATTCCCTCCGATGACCGGCTTCGATATCGACGAGGTGCAGGCAAACTACATTGCCGAAATCAAGCTGCGCAATCTTAACCGCGAGTACATCCTCAACCGCATAGCCGAAATCGAGAATCTGCGCCGGGAAATAGCCGAGATTGAGGAAATTCTCGCAGACGATATCAAGCTGAAGGGCGTGATTGCCGCCCAGTTGACAGAAGTCAAGAAAAAGTTCGGGCAAACCCACGCCGGACGCAGATCATCAAGCCGGATGACCTGCCTCCCGCCATCGAGGAGCCTGCCGTTGAGGATTACCCGGTGCGGCTCGTACTCACCGGGGAAGGCTATTTCAAAAAGCTCGCTTCCAATGTGTGCGTGTGCAGGCGACACCCGATCATCGACTCAAGGACGGCGATGAAATCGTAGCCTCCGTTGAGGCGCACAACCGCGACAGTCCTGGTATTCTTCACCGATCGGGCGCAGGTCTGGCGCGCGGCAGTCGCTGATTTTGAAAACAGTCAAGCCCTCTACCATGGGAGACTTCCTGCCTGCCAACTGGGCATGGACAACGGGGAAAAAGCCGCTGTACATGGAGGTGCGCAATGATTACCCCTTGCTGATCGGAACATGATCTTCCTGTTTGCCAACGGAAAAGGCGTGCGCATTCCCGTGTCTGCATTACGAGACCAAGGGCAACCGGCGCAAATTGACCGGTGCCTGCTCCTCTGCGTCGCCGCTTGTGGCGGTGTTTGGCGAGAACGAGGATCAACCGCTGGATATTCTGCTGGTTTCGATGCCGACCGGGCTATCCTCATCAAGTCCCTCTCGATCCCCAAGATGGCAACCCGTACCTCCTGGCGGCAACCAGCTGATAACACTTAAGCAGGGGCAGAAGCTCCGGGCGGCATACATCGATTTCGGTGACCGCTTCGGCAGCGAAAAGTCCTATCGCAAGAACAAGCTGCCTGCATCCGGTGTTCTGCTGGAAGAGAAGGATATTGATATCCAACAACTGAAAATCGATACTGAATGAGTCAGAAAAGGAGCATACCGTTATGTCCAATAAAACCGAAAGCAAAGGTGCTCGCCGGCGCGGTCCGGCAACCCGCATTATGGCATGGATCCTCAGCATCCTGATGATGGGATCCATGATCACACTCGCAGTCACCATGATTCTGGAAAGAATCGACCGACAGACGCACCGCCCGCCCTCGCCCGGCATACGCTGGGAACGGCGGGCAGTGTGTCAGGAGCTTTTTGCTATGACCGTTACGATCTCTCCTGGCTACGAGGGGCGCCTGCTCCGCTCGTATCTGAAGAATACGCTTTCGCTCTCGACAAGCGCACTGGCGCGCCTTAAGACGCGGGAGGACGGCATCACGGTCAACGGTGTCCGCGTGACCGTCCGCTATGTTCTGCACGCCGGGGATTTGCTGCAACTCGCTGTGGATGACACGCCGGATACCGCGACCCGTACCGTCCTGCCGGCGGAGGCACCCCTCGATGTTCTCTACGAGGACGACCTGCTGATTATTCTCAACAAGCCGGCGGGAATGCCGACGCATCCCTCCCACGGACACCTCACCGACACCCTTGCCAACGCGCTCGCAGACCGCTACGCACGCGCCGGGGTTCCTTTTGTTTTCCGTTCCATGGGACGGCTGGACAGAAACACCAGCGGGTGGTCGTGGTTGCCAAAACGCAGGCGGTCGCCGGATTCCTCGGCGGTTGTCTGGTCGGGCGGGCGTGACCAAACGCTACCTCGCCGTGCTGGAAGGTCAACTGCCCGCCGACGGAAATCTGCACCGCATTGAGGTACCCATCCGACTGCCGGCGTCCGGAGTCGCCATGCGTACCGCTGCCCCCGGCAGTGACCCCTAACGGAACCGAGGGGACTGCGAGTACGCCCCTGACCACCTACCGGGTACTGGCGGCATCTGAAAGGTACACGTTGGTGCTTGCTATGCCGCACACCGGGCGGACACATCAGCTCAGGGTGCATTTCGCACACATCGGTCACCCGCTGTGCGGGGATGAGGTATACGGTAGAGCGCCGACAGAACACGCGCCGATTGACGGCAGGCGCTGCATTGTCTCGCTGTCCTTTCCGGTTCCCTTTTCGACAGCGGCTGACAGGCATGCTACAATCCCGCCGATGCCGGAGCCAACGGTACCCGGGTGAATTTTCCTCTGACGACGGGTGGATGCACACCTTGCCCCACTGCCGTCGGACATGGAAGCCCTGCTGCACCCGCGTTTCCTGCCCTGAACGACCTCTCTCCGGCTCATGGCGGTCGCACCCCGACTGCCGCCGACCTCGTGCGGCAGGATGACCCATGGCAGGTTTCCGCAACCACTTTGAAAAGAGAAGAGAGAAAAAAAAAGAAAGGATATTCTCATGAAAAGAATCCGCCCCCGACCGGTGCCGGGGAGCGTCGGACAGCAGGTTGCCGTCGCCGATTCCCGCCCGGGTATACGGACGCTGGACGAGGAAGTCAAACGCCGGTACCATCCCATTCCGCCGCGCTATGAACATCTGCCGGCATTCTGTCTGTTCCTGTATGCCGTAGCGGCTGTCTGTCCGATTCGATTGATTATCCAATCCGGCAGTGTCGCTTTCTCGGATTGGTTCAATCTGCACATCAGTGCCCCCCTTTACGGGCATTTCTGGCGGCTTTGACTGCACCGCTGCCTTTCTCGCTCGGTGAGTTTACAGTACTGCTGTTGCCCTTGGTGCTGGTCGTAACCCTGCGCCATGCCATTCGTCGTCGTTGCGACAGCTGGCGCACGGCAGGCGTGTTCATCGGGGTGCTGATCTCGGTTCTTTTGAGCTTTTTCTCGGTGTTTGTGCTGAATTTCTCCGCAGGATACCGCAACTCCACGCTGGATGTCAAGCTGGAACTGGAGCAAAAGCAGGTCAGTGCGGAAGATCTTGCCGACACGGCGCGCATCCTGTCCGACACCGAACGAGGAAGCCGGCAAGCTTCGGGTTTGAACGCGACGGTTTTTCGGTTTATGCCGTACTCGCCGACCGAGATGAATGATCGGCTGTCCGATGCATATGCCGCCTTCTGCTCCACGCACGACTTCATCCGAACAATGCGGACAGCCAAGCCGGTTCTCGTCAGTGAGATTTTGTCCTATATGCACATTACCGGCGTCTACTCGTTTTTTACGGGTGAAGCAAACATCAATGTCAATTTTCCGGATTACACCACGCCCTACACCGCCGCCCATGAAATGGCGCATCAGCGCGGTATCGCGCGCGAGGATGAAGCCAATATGGTTGCGTTCCTCGTATGCATCGGATCGAATGACTCGTATATCCGTTACAGTGCCTACCTGGAATATGTATGAGTACGTTGCGAATGCGCTGTACAGCGCAGATGCGAACCGATACAGAACAATCCATGCGGAGCTCAACAGTGCTACCCGCGGTGAACTGTCCGCCTACAACAGATTTTATGAAAAGTACCGCAACTCTGCGGCTTCCAAGGTTTCGACGCCGTCAACAACACCTACCTGCACACCCAGCAGGTATCTCACGGCACCCTGGAGTTACGGTATGGTCGTAGATCTCACGGTTGCATGGTATAAGGCATATCCTGAAAAATAGGGTGAATGCAGAGAAATGCGCGGCAAACACTGCCCGCGGGATGGCGAAGTGCCTTTCGCAGATAAGCCGCGCAAACAACCCCGACATAATCCGAAACGGGTCAATTTTCATTCGTGAATAATTTGTAAATAAACATCTGGAGGACTTTACTTTTCCCTGCTGTATGATATCATATAGACAGAAAAATAGTTTGGCTCCCCGCCCTTTCTGTCACGGATATACAGCATGACCGAAGACGGGGTGTCTGTTCCTTTTGCCGTTCGTCGGTCTGCGTTCTCGGTTCATCCGACATCCAAGCACCATCTGCATACGCAGTGCTCGCGGGCGGCTTTCTTTTTGTGCTCCGATGCCCGCCGCCGGCACGGCACGGGACAGGGGAGTCACGGATCGTTCGCGCTTCCGGCAAGCCCGCGATACGACCGGAATTGGGACTGAAAGACAGGTCCAGGCAACCGGAGATGCCGATGCCCGTTCCCCGACGCGTTGGCGGCTTCCTGCGGAAGCGCATTCCGGGGCGGTATCGGCTACATTTTGCGAGAAAGGACGCTTTCGCTCCGCGAAAGACTTGGTCATAGATATGGAAAGCTTGCATATCGTCGGCGGGCGCCGCCTGAACGGCACCGTCCACATCAGCGGCATGAAAAACGCGGCGCTTCCCATTCTTTTTGCCTGCGCGCTCAACAGCGAGACCTGCGTGTTGCACAATGTCCCCCCTGTCCGGGACGTGGAAACAACCATCAGCATCCTCACGCAGATGGGCGTGGAGGTTCGTTACCTTATCTCCTACGACGCTGGAAGTCAACGGCGCCGGCTTCCGCCCCTGCACTTCCCCGACAGGCTGGTCGAGTCTATCCGCGCGTCCTCGTACCTGATGGGCGTGGAGTTGCCCTATGCGGCAGAACGCGCATCAGTCACACCGGCGGGTGCAGGTTGGGTACCCGCCCGTTGGATTACCACACCCGTGCTTTTGAGTTGATGGGCACCGAGATAGATGTCCGCGGCCATATCACCGGCGTGGCGGAGAACGGTCTGCACGCCGCGAAGATCATGCTGGACACGGCTTCCGTTGGTGCGACAGTCAATATCATGCTCGCCGCCTCCCTGATTGCGGGAGAGGAGACCATCATTCTGAATGCAGCCCGTGAGCCGCATATCGTGGATTTGGGCAAATTCCTTACCTCCTGCGGTGTTGGCGTGACCGGCGCGGGAACCTCTGAAATTCACATCCGCGGCGTACGGGCGTTGCACGGCTGCACACACTTCATTATTCCGGACATGATCGAGGCAGGTACCCCTACATGGCTGCCGTCGCAGGAACGGGCGGCGAAGTCAAGCTGGTCGGCGCCATCGCAAAGCACTTGGAATCCGTGGTCAGTAAGCTGACCGAGATGGGCGTAAGCGTGACCGTGGGCGCAGGGGGAATCTAAGGGAGAGGACAGCGTCCTGACGGTTGTCTCGGACGGTCATCTGAAGGGCATCCAGCTTAAAACCGACGTGTACCCCGGCTTCCCCACCGATATGCACCCGCAGTTTGTCCCTCTCCTTGCTGTTGCCGAAGGTCCGAGCAGTGTGACGGAAAAACATCTGGAGCGGTCGGTTCGATTATCTCACCGAGCTCCGGAAAATGGGCGTTTCCTGTTTACATGCCGATTCCAGCAACACTGCAATGATAAATCCTGGGCAGCATCGACAGCTGCATCGGTCACGGCGACCGATCTGCGCGGGGGCGCCGCTATGGTCATCGCCGCACTAATGGCGGATGGTGTGTCCCGCGTCTCCAAGGCGTACATCATTGAGCGCGGATATGATAACTTGATCGGCAAGCTCCGGGCATTGGGCGCCGGCATCAGTTGTGACATGGACGAAGCAGACGGGGATGACACACCTCCTCCTCCGTGCACCAAAGTCGATCTGCGGCTCACGTGATGCCAAGATAATCCTTGTCAGAGCATATTTTCAGCAGGCAGAAGCCAAACAGCTTCTGCCTGTTTTTTTACGCGGATTGCCTTCAGCATAGTTTTCAACAGGTTTTCCACAAGGCTGTACGTATGTTGTAAGCGATTGCATAAATATTCTCTCTGTATTCATGCATATTCAATTTCGATGAATATATAAATAAATGCAGAATTAAATGTTAACAAATACGTGTAATTGTTTTGCTTATATGTCTTTCCACAACGACACGTTCCCGAACACCCGGGGTTATCATCGTAGGAGGAGACATGCTATCACAAAGCAAAAATCCCGGTGTAAGTTGTAAAATATAGCATCCCCTATTAAAAAATCGAAAAATCTGATACAATAGAGGCATCCCGGGCAAATCCCCTACGCCCGGACTATGTGCCCGCCGGCTTGCTGCTTGCCCGCGGAAAAAGTCGGACAGACAGGGTTCGCGGATGCGCCTCCCTGCCCCGTCCGATGACAAGCAAGAAAGGACACACCGTATGGAGCACTCAAACCGCAGAGTCGGAACCACCTCACGGGGCATCCGCTGCCCCATCATCCGCGAGGGAGATGACCTCGCTGCCATCGTAGCCGAAAGCGTACTGGAAGCCGCCCGTGCCGAAAACTTTTCCCTGCACGACCGGGATGTCATTGCCGTGACCGAATCCGTAGTCGCCCGCGCGCAGGGCAACTACGCTTCGGTGGACGAAATCGCCGCCGATGTCCGCGCCAAGTTGGGCGGCGGCACCGTGGGCGTACTTTTTCCCCATTCTCTCCCGCAATCGCTTTGCCATCTGTCTGCGAGGCATCGCCAAGGGTTGCCGTAAGGTTGTGCTGATGCTTTCCTATCCTTCGGACGAGGTCGGGAACCAGCTGGTCACTTGGGATCAGATTGACACGGCGGGCATTAACCCCTACTCCGACGTTCTGACGCTGGAGCGCTATCGCGAGCTGTTCGGCTCCAATCCGCATGAGTTCACGGGCGTGGATTACGTAAGTTATTACGGCGATCGATCCGTGACGCCGGTGCTGACGTAGAGATCGTGTTCGCCAATCAACCTCGCACGATCCTGCACTACACCGACACCGTGCTGACCTGCGACATCCATACCCGGACGCGTACCAAGCGTATCCTGCGCGATGCGGGTGCGCGGCTGGTCTGCGGGTTGGACGATATCCTGACCTCCCGGTCAACGGAAGCGGCTACAACGAGCAGTACGGACTGCTTGGATCCAACAAGGCGACCGAGGACAAGATTAAGTTGTTCCCGCGTGAGTGCCGCCCGCTGGTGCTGGACATTCAGTCCCGTATCCTGCAGGCGACCGGCAAGCACGTGGAGGTCATGGTGTACGGCGATGGTGCCTTCAAGGATCCCAAGGGCAAGATTTGGGAGCTGGCTGACCCGGTTGTGTCCCCTGCCTTTACGGACGGGCTGATCGGCACCCCCAACGAATTGAAGCTCAAGTATTTGGCAGACAACGATTTCAAGGAACTGTCCGGTGAAGCGTTGCGCGATGCGATTTCCGCAAGCATCCGCGCCAAGGATCACGATCTTAATGGCAGCATGGCATCGCAGGGAACGACTCCGCGTCAGCTGACCGACCTCATCGGATCGCTCTGCGACCTGACCTCCGGCTCCGGTGACAAGGGAACGCCCGTGGTGCTTGTCCAGGGTTACTTCGACAACTATACCGTCTGACGGTGCCGCGCACAAAAAGTCCCGTCTATACGCTCCTTCGGCTTTTTGCGCGCATCCCTTCCCCGAGGCGAGCGTAAATAAACTGAAAGGGTATGATAGGGAAAGCTCCTATCGTACATAGTATTGCAATGGAAAACAGCAACATCCGTCCTGCGTCACTCGCACGCATTACAACGCCCGCGCTCGCAGAGGCTTTCATCAGCGAGCAGGTCGCCGCACTCCGCAAGCAGATCGGCGCCAGGAAGGTTCTGCTGGCACTGTCCGGCGGCGTCGATTCTTCCGTCGTTGCCGCCCTGCTCATCAAGGCTGTCGGTCAGCAGCTGGTCTGCGTACACGTCAATCACGGTCTGCTCCGCAAGGGGAGAGCCCGAGCAGGTCGTGCAGGTCTTCCGCCATGAGATGAATGCAAATCTCGTCTACGTGGACGCCACGGATCGCTTCCCTGAACAAGCTGGCAGGCGTGTCCGACCCCGAGGCAAAACGCAAGATTATTGGCGCGGAGTTTATCCGCGTGTTCGAGGAGGAGGCGCGCAAGCTGGAGGGCATTGAATTCCCTGGCGCAGGGTACCATCTATCCCGACATTCTGGAAAGTGTCGGCGTGAAGGCTCACCACAATGTGGGAGGGTTGCCGGAGGATCTGAGATTTGAGCTTGTCGAACCGGTCAAGTTCCTGTATAAGGACGAGGTACGCGTAGTCGGCAAGGCGCTGGGTCTCCCGGACAACATGGTCTACCGTCAGCCATTCCCGGGTCCCGGTCTTGGTGTTCGTTGCACCGGCGCCATTACGCGCGACCGGTTGGAAGCTCTGCGCGAATCCGATGCCATCCTGCGGGAGGAGTTTGCCAATGCAGGGCTTGACGAAAAGTCTGGCAGTATTTCACGGTCGTTCCGGACTTCCGCTCGACCGGTATCCGGGACGGCAAGCGCAGTTGGGACTGGCCTTGTCATTATCCGCGCGGTCAACTCGGTGGATGCGACATCTGCAACAATCGAGGAAATCCCATACCCCTGCTTCATCGGATTACCGACCGCATTCTTGCCGAAGTCAAGGGCGTAAACCGCGTACTGTACGATCTCTCCCCCAAGCCCTGCGCTACAATTGAGTGGGAGTAACACCGCCTTTGCGCAAGAGTCTTTGCGAATTTTGTGCTACAAGCGCAAGTAATAATTTGATTTCCACTGCATTTTTGTTCATTTTGCGATATTGACAATTGCTTCAAAAAAAGGTATAATGGCGGTAAAATTTTTTTCTTGAGATAGAGGCGCGTTTGCCAAGAGTACGCCGGGCAGCGGGAGGACTCCCGCCGGCGAAAAAGGGGTTGACGCCGAAGCCGCCGGGGAGGTCCTTCCCCGGTAGGCTGGGATCGCAGGGAACACCTGCGGTACTGTCACGAAAGTGGAGCGCTATCCAAGAGTGAGTACCTTAGTCTTCCCTGCCCCGACAGCGACGGGAACATGGCAATCAGCCGTGTTCCGGCTCTGCCCGCACTGTCAGCAGAAGAGGACTGTGGGGCTCCTCTGTGCGTCTCCGCGCAGGGGGAGCCCCTTTTGCTTCCTCTTACGCGGGGAGCCGTACACGGTTCCCGACCCGTGGTCTGTCTCCGGAAGCAGATTCGGAGGTAAACAATCATGTCAAGTACCCGTTCAAACACCCGCCTGAGAACCGTCACCACGGTCATCTCGCTTGCCGTTGCGCTGTGCGTCGTTGTGGTAGCGCTTATCGACGCACACATCCGGTGCTCAAACGACAGCTTGGGCACTGCTTGCCCCTGTCATCGCAATCGCGTTGGCGCTGATTACCAAAGAAGTATACTCTTCGCTGTTTATCGGTATCGTCATCGGTGCCCTGCTGTACGCGCGGAGCGATCCCGCCACTGCCCTGAATACCATCGTCGGCAAGGGATTGGCAAGTGCCGTCGCCGACAGTGCCGGTATTTTTATTTTCCTGGTGATACTGGGCATTATCGTATGTATGGTCAACCGCTCGGGCGGATCCCATGCCTTTGGGCGTTGGGCACAGAAGCATATCCGCACCCGCGTGGGTGCCGCCATCGCAACCTTTCTTCTGGGCGTAATGATCTTCATCGACGATTACTTCAACTGTCTGACCGTCGGCTCGGTCATGCGCCCCGTCACAGACGGACATCGGATATCCCGTGTCAAGCTGGCGTACCTGATTGATGCGACCGCCGCGCCCATCTGCATGATAGCGCCCATCTCCTCGTGGGCAGCGGCTGTCTCCGGGTGTGTGGACAGCGAAACCTACAGTGGGCTGGAGCTGTTTGTCCGCGCCATCCCGTACAATTTCTACTCCCTGCTGACAATTGTGTTCATTGTAGCACTGTCCGTTATGGGCTTTGATTATGGCAAGATGGCAGGATTTGAGATCCGCGCCCAGGGCGGTGACCTCGGCGCACTGGAAGAGGATGCCGCCGGGAACGGAGAGACGGTCAACCCGCGCGGCAGTCTGTGGGATCTGATTATTCCGATCGTGATTCTTGTCGTGACCTGTGTATGCGGGCTTGTGTATGTGGGCGGCTTTTTTCGGTCCCAACGAGTTTTGTGAGGCGGACAACTCGGGTAATTTCCTGGCGGCATTCGGCGCGACCGACGCTTTTGTCGGACTTCCGTGGGGCGGTCCGTCTCGCTGGTGCTCATCACCGTTTACCTGATCGCACGGCGCCTCCTGAATTTCCGGGAAGCAATGGAGTGCATTCCGAAGGGCTTTATCGCCATGGTTCCCGCTATCCTCATCCTGACGTTCGCAACGGCGCTTAAGAACATGACCAATCTTCGGATGCCGCCGGATTTGTCCGGAAACTGATGGAAGGCGCTGCGGGCGGGCTGAGGCTGTTCCCTGCCGGCTATCATCTTCCTTTTGTCGCCTGCGGGCTGGCATTCGCTACTGGCACCTCGTGGGGCACCTTCGGTATCCTCGATTCCCATCGTGACCAACATCTTCCCTGCTGACAGCAACCTGCTGTTCATCGGCATCTCGGCGTGTCTGGCGGGTGCCGTGTGCGGCGACCACTGTTCGCCCATCTCGACACCACCATCATGGCATCGGCGGGGGCGCAGTGCAATCATGTGGATCACGTTGCAACGCAGCTTCCTTTACGCCGTGACCGTAGCAGGCATATCGTTTGTCTGCTACCTCATCGCACCGTTGATTGACACCTGGTTCATAACCTTCCCGATCGCCGTTGCACTGACTGTCGGAACGCTGTTTGTCATCCGTGCGGTCACGCGCCGGAGAGCCGGCGCCGTACAGTGCGATGCGGCACGGGTCTGATAGACAGCCTGTACTGTAACTCAGCACAAACATTACAGCAGCCCGCCGGAGGTCGTAAGACCGGCGGCTGCTGTTTTTTGCTTTGGAATCACTCCACCACAACGCGGAATGTGCGGGGCTTTGCTTCGTTCATGTTGATATTAAAGGAGTACGTGAACGTATTGTCCGCGGCGTACTGCACGGTGTACCCGTCAAATCCCCACTCGGAGGCAAGATCCAGTCGCACCCACGCGCCATCGATCAGCTCTGTAGACACCCGCGCGCCCCAAATCATGGAATCCGCTGACAACCACAGCCACGTTGTAATCGCGGTCGTAATGTGTCTTATAGGCGGTATTGCCCTCAGAGGCATAGCCGGTGCGGTCGATATTGTCCAGTCCGCCCGACACGGTAAACACAGCGGTCTGTCCATCCGCGCCCGAACTGCCGGAAGGAAGGGATCGGATACAATGGTGTCCTTCTCGGACGTTGTCGTGATGGGATGAAGCAACGTATTTTCACGCGTCAGACGCACGTTGCTGTCGTCATTCGAATTGCGGTCGCCCCAAGGCATCAGAATCATGTTCACACGGATGTAATCTCCGGGCAGAAGCGTCACGCTGTCCAGATCCAGCGTCAGCGCCACACGCCCGTTCCGCTCCACCAGCACCAGCGGTACCCCGTGTAGGGCTTTCCACCAATGACAATATCCCAGTCCTTGATCAGTACCGATATATTGAGTAGATATCGTACCAATCCAACACGGCAGGGTTGGGGTCGGTCAGCTTGAAGTAGTCAAAGTAGGGCGCCTCGTTGCCCAGCCGATAGACAACCGGCGACAACCGTTTGCTGGCATTGACGATCTGAGACTTGTTGTCTGCATCCAGGTATCCGAGTTTGGTGTACATCTGCGGGCGATTGGTAGTCATGGCGTAAATTTCAAAGTCGCCACGGAAATCGGGGAATGTCAGCTCCTCAGTCACGCGGTAATCCAACTGATAGTAGGCACGGTTTTCGTCATACTGCGCCATTTCCATGTGCCGGATATCCGCTTCTATCTTCCCGTCTCCGGAGATGAAACTCATGGTCAGATCAAAATAGGTAGGTCCGGCAGAATCGATACGGTGGCGGATGCTCTCGGTGCTGACCGCTCTGCCATCCTCACCGGTGTAGTGCAGGGAAGGTATGGGAGCCGTTGTTCTCATGCTGAGGCTGATTTCCATAATAGCCTGTTACTTCGGTCATATTACCGTCCGCGTCCAGCACGCCGAAACAGGTATCTCTCCAGTATGGCTGGGACATGGCGCGGTGATCAGGCAGGCGGTTTCCGGTGTAGTCATAGAAGGAAATGCAGTTTGTTTCGGTTACGCCGGTCGACATATGGTAGTAGGCACGGTGAAAGCGGATGGAGGAAACCTGCTTGAGACGATACAGTCCCCAACGCTCGTACAGGTGCAGGACGGTCAGCCGTTCGGTCTTGCCAGCCTCTGCTACCATTGGGAAGATGGCATATCCGTAGGAATAGGCGTCATTGTCGGTGTAGTACAGTTCCTCGCCGTCACCCGCAAAGTTCTTGCAGACCTCCAAAGGTACAGGCAACATCCGGTCGCCCCGGTCAAGTACGGCAGCGCATTCCAGACAGCCGTTGGTCGTAGCGGCAAGAATGTAAATCTGCCTGTCGCGGTCAACGCCGTCTATCTCAAAGGTCACGCCGAACATCTCGCCCGGGTTCTCGTATAAAGCTGCAAAACCGCCGCCACTGTTACGCACGGAAAACTCATAGGCACCACGCAGTGCGTTATACCCGACATAGTACGCATCTTTCTTGGCATCCAGAACGCGAACCTCAGTCAGCGGATTGCGCTCACAGAACGCCGCATACAGGAAGGCATCAAAGTCATGAGCCGTGTCGGTATAGATGCGGTGTCCCACGTAGCAGGAGGAACCGGTTTCCAGTCGCCCGCCGGCAGGCGTATAGGATTGGCGGATGATGTACACCCCGTCCGCCAGCTCTACGGACAGGCTCCCGCTTGTCTCGTGAGGTAAAAAGGATATAGCCGAAAACGCCCGCTCCCTTGATGTCAAAGCCGACATAGGCGGCTGTTTTCCAGTCCACCCCGGCAAGATCGGTATGCGTGCCTGCAGCGTCGCCTACCACCAGCTTGGCTACCGTGTCGGCGGCTATGCGTGTTTCGGTTCCCCATGGCGGAGACACCGGTCACTGTCACATCCGCCATGAAGCGAACCACATCGTTGATCTTGTCGGAATACGCGATAAAGTCCCGGTCAAGCGTAACCTGCGGCAGATCGTCCTCAAAACGAACCAGCCGTATCTCCTTCAGATCGACCTTCTCCTCCGCAGCACAGCCAACATCCAGCCGGAGTGCGGTCAGCGTGCCGGTATAATCCGTTGCTTTGAAGAGTTTTACTGCATAGGTATGATATTCCCCGTCATTGGCAATGGGGAAGGTGCAACGCTGTTCTGCGGTAAACGTATCGTGACTGCCGGCGACAAAGAAAAGATCGGCAGAGGTGGACGCATAGGAACGCAACGTGACCAGCGCGACCGTATACCGGTCCGTATCGTAGGACAGTTTCTGAAAGACGATGTATGGGTCGAATGCACTCTTGATGGCAAGCGTCAGGCTTCCGTCCGCGTTTTTCCGGACATCGGAGATATCTTTACTGGTTCCGGTAAACCGACCGATATCAACCGTTGTTTCCTCCGCCAGATTACTGCCGACACCGCCGAAGGTCTGATCCAGAACATGGACATCGTAATAGTAGAAGCCCTGGTCGTACAGGTTGACGCGACCGCCGGATACCGAGGCGTAGTGCGTCTGCCGTTTTCCATCCGGATGAAGGAATCCATTGTGTCGGTCGGTATACGGCACCCGCAGGGGTAGTCAGTGAACGGACGGCGCAGGGCGAGACGGCACTGGAAAGGGTATAGGTCAGGTGCGCGTTGCGGTTCTCGATGACGTAGGCGTCCCGCTGGAGTCGGTATAGTGTCCGGTGACGCCGTTGGCGAGTCCGGCAGCGGTGTTGACAGTCTTGCTGTTGGCTCCCGTATAGGGGTGTGGGTCTCGACTTCCGTAGCAGGCTCGGTCGCGATCTCCGTGGCAGTGCCGGTCGCAGGCTCGGTAACCGATCCTGTATCGGTCGCCGTGGAAACAGGCTCCGAGACGGTTGACGGATTACCGGTATCGGTATCCGCAGGATCCTGTCGGGGCGGCAGGCGCAAATTGTGCCGCATAGCAGCATTGTCAGAATGCTGGCGGCAAGCATCAACACGTGTCGTAAGAAATTCGCTTTCATTGAATTTGTCTCCTTCGTACTCTTTATTTCTTCTGCTGATGGCACCAGATCTCCATGACGACCCCGTGCGGCAACAGTTTGGTAAGCAGAACCTGCGCGCGGATGGAAAAGCCGCAAACAGACACATCCTTACCCCTTCTTCATATCGCGGAGCGCGCGCTCTATGACCTCCTGCGGATTGAAGAATCGAGTGTAATACGTGATGGTGTCGTCAGAACGGCGTGCTCGAAAAACTCGGTACGCACCCAGCCGGGGCATACTGCCATCACGCGGATACCGCGCCCCTGCTTTTTCAGTTCCACGTTCAGCGCACGGGAGAAGGACAGCACGAACGCCTTGGTCGCGCCGTATACATTGATATACGGCACCGGCTGGAACGCGGAAAGCGAATCCAGCTCGTAAACGCAACTGCCCGGCTTCATGTAAGGCAGGGCAAGGTAGGTGACAGCCACGAGCGCCTTGGCGTTGAGGTCTATCATCTTCAGTTGGTCATCCAGCGGCAGAGCGGTAAAAGCGCCGAAACGCCCGGAAGCCGCTGGCGTTAACCAGTACGCGAATATCAGGCTTTTCCTCCGCCAGCAGTGCCTTCAGTCTTTCCAGGCTGGAAGGCAATCCGAGATCCAGCGGGATTGCCCGCACCGTCGCGCGCACCTGATTCTGCAATGCTTCCAGCCGCTCCCGGCGCCGGGCGACCAGCCACAGCTCGTCGAATTTCTCCTGCCCGTTCAGCGCCAGGACGAACTCGCGTCCCATCCCGGAGGACGCCCCGGTTATGAGTGCGATGCGCTTCCCTGTCGCGGGGACTGTGTTGTTTTCCACGGTTGATTCTCTCCTTATTTTTATTTCTTTGCTTTCTTTGGCTTGTAGGGCTTATTCAGCTTTGCCTTCTTGGCTGGCTCCAGTTTGCCCAGCACAATATAGCCGGTCTTGGCATTGAAGCCCTGCTTTTGAGCAATTTCGCGCGCTTCTTGCGGTACTTTTTATGGGCACCGGTCAGCGCGTGAACGATATCGGCGTAGATCTCCAGCCCTGTTTTCTTGGGCGGAACCGCCGGTTTCCCGGTGTGGACGCCCAGCACCGCATCCACAGCGGCACCTGCCGCCGCCTGTGCCGCTTTCTTTGAGATAGGTTCCGGATTCTTGCGGATGGCGCGGCAGTAACGCTTGTCCCGCATAACCTCGCGGGTCATGCGCTTCAGTACCTTCCGGCGCTCCCTTTTCTTCATTCCATCCAATGACGCGATCTGTGCTTTACTTTCTGCCATACAGAAGCCTCCTCTTTAAGGTGTATTGTTACAGTTCGCTGATATCTTCAAACAGACCGGACGCCCGGATCGGCTTATCCCCGCCCAGTACGGCACGGACTGCCTCGCCCTGCGGTTCAGTGTACGCAGGGCATCGGCAAACGCGATGAAATCGGCAGTATTGGTGTGCAGAACCTCCCGGATTTCCGCCTGCAGGTCGGCGGATGTCCTGCCATCCAGCCAACGCCGAACGGCGGCATAGCCGGCTTCCAGCTTGCTCTGCGGATACAGGTATCGCGACATCGTGCTGACAATCGACTGTCTATTTCCTCCGTCTGTGGGAGATGGCTTTCCAGCCAATCCGGAAGCCGATCAAACACAGCATAGGTGTCCGCAATATGCGGGTCGCGGAAGGAGGTCAGCCCTATGACGCCGTAAGGCGTAGCCGAGACGCTCGCGCCATAGGCACCGCCGCCCTTGGCACGTATCTCGTCCCAGAAAAAAGGTGTTGTTCAGGTAATTTGCCACCAGTACAGTCGTAACAGCTGGCAGGTCGGCAAGGCAGTATGCCTGCGCACAGTAATTGACCTCCGACGGTACCGTCAGGGGCTTTGGCTCTCCGGTCTGCCAACGGCAGTACGGTGCGCACCGGCTCCGCAGTTCCGAAGCGCAATTCGGCAAGCGCGCGCTCCCATGTCGCATACGCCTCCGCAGAGCCGATAAAGAGAGACAGCGGGCGTTGACGGGCAAACAGCTTGTCGCACAGGGCGCGCAAGCCGGCGATCAATGCATCGGCGTGTCCGTCGAAATCATTTGCCAATGCCGTCAGACGGTGGAGTACCTCAGGTCCGTTCCACGCTTTCAGGAAGGCACCGACTTCGGAAAGTGATGCCTCGGCAAGCCGCAGTGCTGTGGCACTGCCACCGCCTATCATGTTGGCGCGTAAAAAGGCTGTGTTGGAGAACAGATGGCGCAGAACGGCTCGATCAGGACAACCTCTGTCAGGTATTCGTAGACCAATGCCGCCGCATCCGCCACCTTCTCATCCGGCAAGTTTACCTGGAAATTCAGGTATGCGTTGAAATCAGCGGCAGCCGTACCGCGTGCCCCGAGCCACAATCCAGCCGATAGCAGGGCGTTCAGTTCCAGTCCCCGGTCGACAGCTGCTCCACACTGTGCCGCTCGGTCGGCAGGTCTACCAGTGCATCCGACAGGCAACGGGCGTAAAGAGTTCGTCTTCGTTCAGCGTAGTCAGATCGAAAAGCAGTCCTGCCACGGAAATCCCGCCGGTTTCATCCAGACATCGGATGCTTGGGATGGACTGTCCTTCCGTACGGATACTGCCCACCTCTACGTCCCCGGCAGACAGGTGGTATTGCAATATCTGCGGGGACAGGTGCGGGAGAGCGGCTACCGCAGCCGGGTCGTCCGGCGCCAGCAGGTACTCGTTGAAGGCGGCAATGTGCGCCTCCAATGCCTCGTACGCGCTGGGGATAGCGTGCAGGCGCTGTGCCTCGGACGCCAACCACGCATCCGTGGCGGCGCGTTTCTCCTCCGCGACCGTGCGGGATGGGATGCACCGGGTCAACGCCCAGTGATCGCTGTTCAGCACATACTTTTCGATCAGCTCCTCAAAATACCGTGGGTTTTCCGCCAGCCGTTCCCGGATGATCATACCGTCGGTGCGGCGGCATCGCCCAGCTGGACATGCGAGCGGAGCAACGATTCCATGATTGTGAATCCAACCCGCACGCTCAGCGACTGGCGGCGGCAGATGACCTCATGGTCGTTGATGAGATTTTGGAGGCGCTCGGTTCGTCGCGCACAAGAAAACGGGCGTGTCCAGTATGATCTCCGGAAGCGCTCTGCGTTCTCCGGATCGGATTTTGCACAGGTCAAAGCTCAGGACAGGCTGGCGGTATCCCCCATCACCCCATGGAGAAATCAAGTCCGATGCCCGCCGCCAGCACGGCACGGGACAGGGGAGATTCGGGCGTTTCGGCAAGATAGCGCCCCAGAACCGAAAAAGGCAAGCGCCTCCTCCGGGCGGCTGCCGTCACCCAACACGCAGGAAAACTTCAGCAGTGTGCTACCCTCTGTCGGCTCGCTGCTGTTCAACTGGTAATACACCGCACCGTCCGGACTGACAACCGGCGCCTGAAGCGGAGCGGGCGCAGGCGGTGTCCCCTGCGGTGTCTGTAATCCGGACAGAACGCGGTCGATTTCGGACAGCTCCTCGTCAAACCCAATCTTTCCGGACAGATAGAACACAGCATTATCCGGACGGTAAAAGCGTGCGTAGGTTTCCCTGAACTGTTCGTAGGACAGCGTCCGTATCGCGGCAGGATCACCGCCGGAGATAAAGCGATAGTGCAGATCCGGAAACAGCTGGCGGTTATGCTGCGCATACAAACGCGAAGCAGGCTGGCTGTCCGAGTCCTGCATCTCGTTGAACACAACGCCGGAGCAACGCACGCCGCCCTCGCCGTCCGGCTCCAGATGCCACGCTTCCTTTTCGAATATGCGTCTGTCGAGAGCGCCAACGGGTGAAACACGGCGTCCAGATATACGCTCATCATATTCATGAAAGCACGTTCGTCGGAGGAGCTGAAATAGTAGAAGGTCTTGTCCGGGTACGTAACGGCGTTGAGGAAAACGAACAGTGAGGTCTTCATCAGGTTGACAAACGGTTGCTTGAGACGGAAGGATTCCGAACCGTCCAGAACGGAATGCTCTATGATATGGAACACGCCGGTATCGTCCTCCGGCAAAGTGCGGGAAAGCCGACGCTGAAAACCATTTGTCCGTCATCGCGGTCGGAGTAGTACAGAGCAGCACCGGTTTTTCTCATGGGTAAGTTTCCAGTAATGAGCATTAAGGTGGGGTAGAATGTCCTTCCGCTCGACGCGGAATCCATGCAGGCAATCGCCGATGCCCCATGTTGGCATTATGCAAAATCCTCCTTGCGTTTTTGTTTTTCGTTCGTTTTGATTATAGCATACTTTCCTGTATATTGCAAGAGAAAAGCGGGAAAATAATAGGAGACATTTCTGCCGCGTGGGGCATTCAAAGCCCCGCGATCCGAAACTTCCGCAAAACAGGAGGGCAAACACCATGAACACACCCGAAGGAAGCGCTGCCGCCCGGCGCGGCGGCATCCTGGAACTGAACGCAGCCATTCTTGCGGCGGCGTCCGTTGTCGGCGGCAAGGAGCGTGAAGGACCGCTTGGCGGGTATTTTGACTTTGTCAACCCCGGTGACCGTTTCGGGCAGGACACATGGGAGAGTGCCGAATCCGAGATGCAGCGCATGGCGCTTGCCGGTGTTCTGGGCAAGGCGCACCGCTCCGAGCAGGATGTGGATCTCCTACTCGCGGGCGACCTGCTCAATCAATGTGCCGGCTCCGCCTACGGACTGCTGTCTTACAGCATCCCATACCTTGGGCTGTATGGTGCCTGCTCCACCTCGGCAGAAGGACTTCTGCTGGCGGCTGCACTGGTCAGCGCGGGCTTTGCCGCCTGTGCCGGAGTCGTAACCTCCTCGCACAACGCCGCGGCAGAACGGCAGTTCCGCACGCCGCTTGAGTACGGCGGACAGCGTCCCCAAAGCGGGCAGTGGACCGTGACGGGCGCAGGTGCCTTTCTGGTGGTTCCGGGTTGCTCCGGAGATACCTGCCCGCTCTACCCGGTCGGAACGGCGCCGCTTTCGTACATCCGCGCAGGGATGGCGGGCATCGTGCTGGACAGGGGCGTGACCGATGCCAACAACATGGGGGCAGCAATGGCACCCGCCGCGGAAAGCACGCTTTGTCGCTTCTTTGAGGCGTCCGGGACCTTCCCAGGCGACTATGATTTGATCGTGACCGGCGACCTCGGCTGGGAAGGAAGTCGCATTCTCTGCGACCTGATGGACACGCACAGCGCAGGTGGGGTCAGCCTTTCTGTCCGTGATCGGCACAACGACTGCGGCTGTATGATTTTCTCGCGCTCCACGCAGGACACGCACAGCGGAGGCTCCGGCTGCGGTTGCAGTGCCGCAGTGCTGGCATCCTACCTGCTCCCGCGCATACAGAGTGGGCACATCCGGCGGATGCTGTATCGGCGACCGGCGCACTCATGAGTCCGGACAGCCTCAAGCAGGGGGCGATCTATCCCCGGCGTTGCGCATCTCCTATGTTTGGAAACGCCGGAAAGCGTGACCGCGCCTCAACTTCATCTGTAACAGGGGGGAAGAAAAATGGACTTGAGTGTCGTTTGGAAGTACCTGACGGTTTTGCGGTTGGCGGCGCACTTTGCGTGCCGGCGCAGCTACTGATTGATAAAACAAAGCTGACCCCCGCCCGCATCCTGGTCGGATACGTGGTGACGGGAGTCATACTGGGGGCTGTGGGGTTGTATCAGCCATTGGCGGATTTTGCGGGAGCGGGCGCCAACACGCCGTTGACGGGCTTCGGAAACGTAATCGCCAAGGGTGTCCGCCGTGCCGTGGACGAGAAGGGGTTACTCGGTGCTCGACCGGCGGGCTGTCCGCGGCTGCCGGGGGAACTGCCGCCGCGCTTATCTTCGGCTACCTCGCGGCGCTGTTCTGCCGGGGAAAGCCGAAGGATTGACTGCGGGGTTTCAGGAGACGTATGTGCCGTCCGGTGGCAGTCCGAACGCTTCCCGGAGCTTCTCCACCGCCGCCTTTTCGATACGGCTGACGTAGGAACGGGATATGCCCAGCCGGAGGGCAATCTCCCGTTGCGTCGAGCAGGGGCACCGTCAATTCCGAAACGCAGGGTGATGATCCCGCTCACGCGGCTCCAGGCGGGTACGAACAAAGGCTACGGCGCGCTCGGCATTCACCTTGCGGAGTATTTCCTCAGTCGATTCTCTTCGGAAGAAATAACATCCATGTAGGTGAGCGGATTCCCATCCCGATCAACGTCTATGGTGTCGCTGAGCGATACCTCTGCGCCCTGCTTTTTCCTGGCGCGGAAATGCATGAGTATCTCGTTCTGAATGCACTTTTGCCCCATAAGTGGCAAAGCGTGTGCCGGTTTCCGGTCTGAAAGTGTCTACCGCCTTGCATAGTCCGATTGTGCCGATGGACACAAGATCCTCCTGATCCCGGCTGGAGGCGTAGTACTTGCGGACGATATGGGAAACGAGGCGCAGGTTGTGCAGGATCAGTTTCTGCCTTGCCTCCTCGCGTCGGACAGGATCGGGGTGGGTGCGCGACTGCCGGAAGGCGGCGTCTTCCTCAATGGCATCCAGCGGCGGGGGAAAGCTCTGCGAAGTTCCCAACCCCAGAATGACATGAAACAGACGGACAAACGGAGAAAGCGGGAACGAAAGCATAGCGGAAAGCCTCCTTTCTTGTTTTGGACATGCCGCACCGTCCGGCATCACGGATTTGATGCCAAGATTATCGTGCGGTCTTGCCTTTTGTACGGAGGGTACGCTTTCAGTATATGCGGCGACGGATTGTCCTGTGCATAGAAAAACCGGTATCCTGCCTTGCGGCTACCGGCACGGATCGACTTAACGCCCGATCTCTGTATGGTATGGTTTCCGCCCCCCCCTGCGGGGCGTTGGTTTACTGTGTGGCTATGCCATGCTATGCCATGCTATGCCGTCGTGTCTCCCCACCAAGTCCTTGCCCGGCGAATCAGCATAAAGCCCAGCGTTACGGCAAGACCGCCAAATCCCAAAAGGAGGACAAAGACGCAAAAGAACACCGGATACGGTGCATTCTGCTGTACCCAGCTCAAAAGCGGGATGTGGCACGTGTAGTAGCGGCTGGTGTAGAACATATTGAAAGCGTACCCGCCGGCAAATCCGAAGGCGTGCTCTGCCTCGTTGAGTGCCAGCGCGACAAAATTCATCGGCAGATAGACAAGGAATGCGCTCCACGCCGTGCGGATTACCGGTTGAACGTGGTCACTCAGCCACAGGTACAGCCCGAACAGCAGCATCGCGCCGTGCCAGATCATGGTATGGATGTCCAGAAACAGGATGGGCGAAAACACATCCGGTGAGGCCAGAACAGCACGGCACACCCTGCCACGGGCGAGTAGGTCGCAAGGAAACAAAGCAGTGCCCGACGCAACTTTCCGTCGTGCAGCGGGGCAGCAAGCAGGGCAATGTAAATAGGTGTCGAGCAGAACTGAAACGGAAACCGTGACCAGTCATAGCTCCAGCCGGTTTGAGGGTCATAGCTGTACACGACTTGCTTTCCGATCTCCAAAAAGCAGCAACCCCAGCGCAAATACCCACAGCGTCCGGCGCAAGGCACGTTCTCCGCGCGGAAGCCGCTTACGGAACAGGATCAGAAGGAAAAAACAGAATCAGAACCGTTATAAGTGCCCCGACATGAAAGCCTCCGTATACGCCGGGGCGGTCTGACAGCCGGGGCGTATGATCCAGCAAAAACTCAAGCCATTTCACGCGTTCCTCACACCTGCCTTTCCCTGTGCTTTCTCTTTCCTGCCAGCCGGAGTGCGCCGGAAATCACGTAATCCGCGCCAGCGTTGCGTACGCCAGCTCCGCAGCCGTGCGATCCGGGGAGGCAGGTCATTGTGAACACCGGAACATCCCGCACTAACGCCCCGACAAGTTCCGCCATGCGATCACGCAGGGGCTGTGTGGGCGGAAGCAGTGTTGCCTCCAGTATGCCTGCGGCGGCATCTGTCAGCGGAGCGCGGGATATGGCGTTGGTCTGCCCGCGCGAAAGCAGACATACGGCGTTGAGCTGGCAACGGGTATTGGTCTGCTCTCCCTCTTTGCCGCACCATGGGGTTCCGTAGACCCACCAGTGACCGTCCGGTGTGCGGCGTACCAGTGGTTTGTCGCCGTTGACCACGGTCACGCGGTCGCCGAGCACTTCCTGCCATGCGCGCAGATGGGTGGTCTTGCCAACGCCGCGTGCGGCAGAGAAAGCGTATCCCCGCCCGTCCACTGCGACGACGGCGGCATGAAGCAGCAACGCATCATAGGCGGGCATCCTGCCGCAGATTGCGCGGTACAAGAGTGCGCTCTCGGCTTCAGCGTCGCTCATCCGGCGGTCGCATTCCGCCCGGTAGCCGCAGATGTCCTCCCGCTAACACGGACGCGAAAAGCCGCCGCTCCGCCGTCCGTTCCGATATAATTCCGGCACAGGGATTCGACATATCCGTATCGGTTGTCTATTTCAATATTCAGCCCGCACAGTCTGACGGTAAACACATGTAACCTCCCTCGGCACAGAAAACCGGAAAGGGAAGCCGGATGCCGGCAAAAATCCGGTCACAGACTTCCCCCCCGTTCGGCTGTATGTTTTTGCTCCTACAGATCCGCTTACATGAACTTCTTCATGGTCTCGGTCGCATCCTCAATGGGAAGCGAGACGGTCATGAGAATGTGCAGGTCGGAACCCTTCGTGAGCTTATCCAGATTCGTCAGGAAATGATCGAAAGCGGCAAGGTCACCGCCGCATATTTTGAGCGCCGAGTCAACAAACAGATCGGTCACGTCGCTGTTGCTTGCGAGAATACCTGCCATGAAACCGCCGAGACCCGAAGCATCGCCGATAAGATATTCATCGGTGTTGATCAGGCGAACCTGATAATTGATGTCGTAGCGGAGCTTGGCACCCTTCTCCAAGCAGACCACATTCCCCTTGGAGGCGGAGAGCGCCTTATTGGTTTCATCAATGAGAGTTTTGGTTTTTCCGGTACCCTTAACGCCGACACAAAGTTTAATCATAGCTGTGTACTTCCTTTCTCTGTACCTGCTCCGCCGCCTGTGCGGGGATGCATGACGGATTGATTGTGAGGTAATTATACCACAGTTTCCGCCCGATTGCAAGAGCTGCCCGGCAGAATTCACGAAAAAATTCTTGATTGCGGGTGGGGTTTGAACAAACCGGAAACCGGTCGGTCTGTCAGTAGGTGGATATTTTCAGATTGGGGTCATCCTGCCCCTTGCGTATCCTGACGATGGTCACCGGATAGCTTACCTTTTCGTTGACGCGAACCATAACAGTTTCGCCGGTCTTACGCCCCAGCAGTGCCCGCCCGAAGGGGGAATCCTTGGATATATTGTCAGTCAGCACATCATTGCGCAGGGACGTAACCAGTCGGACGGTGCGGTTCTCCTCGTCCTCCGGGTAGTAGATATCAATCCAGTCGAACAGCCCGACCTCATCCGCCGCTGAATCCGTGCGGATGACGACCGCGTTCTCGATGGTGCGCTCCAGGTAACGCATCCGGCTTTTTGTTGCGGTTATATTCCCGCTTGGCGCAGCGGTACTCGTCATTTTCGGACAGATCGCCGTACTCCTTCGTGCGCTTGACTTCGTCACGCAAGGCGGGAACACGCGCCTGCCGCTCGGCAAGCTCAGCTTTCAACTGGTCGATATCGACCTGTGTCATTTCGTTACTCATGTGAAATACTCCTTCCCGGCGTATGCCGGTTCTGCCTTCTGCTTTGATTACACACCGATGCTCCGAATCTGTACTTTACCCCTCGCTCCGGTTGGCTATCAGCTCGCAGGCATAGGGAGAGTCAGGATCCAGTCGCACAGGGTATGCCATTCGGCGAGCTTATGATTGCGCCGGGCATAGTAGATATTGGTCAGATTCTCGTAGTTCATGGTCACGGTGCGCATCGGTTATAGGACGTGGGCAGGATCTGGATGATATTGTGCCACGGCTGCCGATTCTCTTTGTCTGCAAGGAACTTCAACCGTTCCGACTCCATATATGCAATGACGGCATCCAGCATGGCAAGTCCGCCTTCATCCATCCGGTCGCAGGAAAAGTCCTCCCGCGAGAAGGGCTTTGTATGGATCCTGTGCATGGTGGAGGTGGAGTTTGCGACCGTTCCGACTTTATAGGTATCAAATTCCTTCCACCAGTACAGCGGAGCTGTGATGTCCACCGACACGAATATCTGCCGGAGAAACTTTCGGTGGTCACTGCCTGCTCGGGCAAGGCGGACGGCAAGTCCCAGGTCGTTGGGACCGAGAATATACGCCCCCGCCTCATTGTAAGCGCTGTCCATCCGATCCCAACTGTTCATTGGGTTGCGTGCGCCCCGGATGGCGTTTTCGAGATTCATGACGCTTGCGCGTTGGGTAGTCAGCATAGCACATCTTCTCCTCTCTATAACTCTTGACTCTTGACTTGTGACTCAGATGCGGGTCAGGGTATAGCCGCGCTCCTGCAAAAACCGTTTCACCGGCAGGTTGCTGCCCATCCGGGGACAGAATGTACACGCGCAGATTTTTCAACCGGTGCGGAAACGACCGGGACACCGTTTTCAAACGTAACGCGCACGGTATTGATTCCACACCAAACGGAGTCGTCCGCACAGGCAAACATCGGCGCGTCACCCGGTTTGCGGAGCATGACCACGACAGCTCCGTGCGGGTTTACATTCTCAAAGGTCAGCACATCGCGCAAACCGATAGGCTTACCGTTCAGGGCAATTCACAGCCAGCGCACCGTTCATGCCGATGCGGGCAAGGTCAAATTCCAGATCCGTCATCTTGTCACTGAAATTATACAACGCAAGGAATTTCGTCTGGTCGTCAAAGTCCAGCACCGTAGCCGAAATCGTCGGTTGCTCAAAGAAATCCACCGGACGCCCCGCTATACCGATTGGGGAAGCAGTCGGGTATACAGCTTCCGCCTGCCGGGACTGAGCTTCTCCAGTTCATCATTGGACAGCACCTCTCCGCCGGACATGGCGATTGCGATCGACCAAAGCTCCGCCTCGGAATAGGTGCAGTTGAAGCCGTCCCCCGTATCCACATCGCGCAGAACGACGCCGGCCGGGTCATTGATGTAAACGCGGCGGTGGTAGAAGTAGCGGCGCGTGACGGTTGTCAGGCAATTCTTCATGATGTCCCAGTAGGAAGGATTATTCTTGTTCCGTCCCCAGAGGATATCGGCAGAGGTGCGCGAGCCGTCGGTGATGCCGGCACCGATCAGCGTCGGTGCGCCGCATAGGAGCAGGAATGCGTCGGGACCGACTGCATCGCGGATGGTTTGCAGGGCGCCGCGCAAAACCTCCATGCGGAAGCCGTCACGGAAGCGGATAAAGTCGCCGCGCCCGTTGAAAACCGGATCGCCGCCGCCAAGAAATCCAGTTTGAAGTAGCGCGCGCCGTATCGTTCTGTCATCTCCCGGAAGGTAGCCGACAGATGCGCCGGTATCGGGGATCCCCAGTTCAAACGGATGGTAATGCTCACCCAGCGTGGCTTCCTCACGGGCAAGGTGCTTCAGTTCCCCGTAATAATCCGATTTGTCATCCAGAAGCCACGGCGCCAGCCACAGCCCGAAGGTCATTCCCCGGTCGCGGACGTACTGTCCCGTTGCCTCCAGCCCGGAGGGAAATTTGGTGTCGTCCGGTACCCACTTGCCGCAGAAACTGCCGCACCGCTGCCAGCCGTCATCGATCTGAATGAGATTGGACTCCCCCGCTCTCGTGTACGTTGCCTGTCCGTCAGCCGCCCGGCGGATCTTCTCTTCATTTACATTCCCGTAGTAGCACGACCATGAGCACCAGCCGACCGGGAGCGGCTTATCCGGACGCGCCCCATTGCAGGCGGCAACCGCGTCACCGTATGCTTCCAGCAGGACATTCTCATTGTCCGTCCCTCTGCGACCATGAACCGCTCCAGCAGGTATGCCTCCCCGCGTGCAGTTCACGCTCCTCCAGATCAAAGCGCAATGTTACAAGACCGTCATGCAGATTGAACATAGCCAGGAAGCGATGTGCGGTCAGAAGTCCGCACAGGAACACCTTACGCGTCCGGAGATTTTTTGAATACCGCCAGGTTGTAAATGGTTCTGGTTTCGTTGCCCACATAAGGAACAACACTCGTAAAATCGTTGGTGTGAGCAGAATCATCGTATATATACAGCTCCTCCGGCACATCCGTCGAGGGCGTGCGGGAGAGGAATATCATACTCAACAGCTGCCAATGCCAATCCCGCACGCCGCGGAGTCAGTGTCAGCGAATATACGTTGTCCTCGCACAAGGATTTCAGGGAAAAGTCATCGGTAGCGGAATCCGGCGTTATAGCGCGCCCGTCCGGATAAAGCAGGCGCAACGCCGCGCCGATCTGTTCTGTCATTTGTTTTTCCTTTCTTCGGGAACCGCCCTTTGAAGCGGCATTCCTTTGCTTCTGTTCGATCGTTCTCGTTCGGAATCACACCGTGTGTCCCACGGCAAGGCGCAGAGACGGCAGATTCTAATCAATTCATTGTACCTGCCCGCCGTAGAAATTGCAATAAGAGAACGGCATTGTTTTCAAAAAGTCACATTTCGTACGTAGAGGGCATATGCGCAGGATTCGCGATAAATATCGCCGCACACAGCCCCACGGCTCTTCCACCTGCGTATGCACTACGCGCGGATCATTTGGGGACTCCTCACAAAAAGTCTCATGCCGATTTGTGAAACCTTACGAAAATGCTTTTCTTGCGAAAAACTATTTCATTTTTCAGGACAGTATGGTATAATAAGGTCAGTAGCGGTGCATTTGACCGGCGGAATTGTGAGCGGTCAGGTCGAGAGACCGTATCGAGGAGGAAAGAATATGGCAATCAAAATGAGAGTTCTGTACAACTCCGGCAAAAAGGGCATGGCTCAGTTTGCCAATGCTGTCAAGGAGAAGTATGACCTTCCCGTCAACGCTGTCAGCGGAAAATTTCCGCCGGAGTACCCTTGCGACAAGGAGCGTATCGTGATCCTTGCAATCTCTGCTAAATCCGAAATGCCGGATGACCTCCGTCGCTTCTGCGGCGGGCTGAATAAAACGCAGGCGCAGAATGTCGCCCTGCTGGTGGACGGCAAGCAGGCTGATGCGGACAAGATTGCGGAGGCAATCCGCGCCGCCGGAACCAATCGGTCGGAGTGAAGGTCATCACGCTGGGCGGTTTCCTGTTTATCGGCGGCACGCTGGACGACAGCCAGAAGGCAGAACTGTTGGGTTGGGTTGACGAAATGGTCGCCGCCTGCAAATAATTCTGCCCTGCCCCAAAAGAAATTGATGAATAAAGGACTGTGCTGAGGGTGCCCCTCGGTACAGTCTTTTTTGTCTACGTTAGCTCCTGTCGTCTGTCTATTTTCCAGCATGATGCACGGTACTGCTGTGCGCAACCGTTTTCGCCCGACTCCGGAAATTCAGCTGGGAAAGCACGATTGCCACCAGAATGCAGGCACAGCCCACATACCCCAACGGCTGGATGTCTTGGCTGACGTGCAGGGATTCCGGCGTGAATCGGTTCCACAGCAACGCGCCGATGATGGAGAACACCGACTCGGAGGACAGGATGATGGCTGCAAAAGTCGGGTTGGATGCATGCTTTTGCCCCCAGAATCTGGAACGTAAAGCCGACGCCGACCGACAGGATACCGCAGAACAGGATGGCACCGAACGCCCCCGGAAGCCCCTCTGCCGTGACTTCCCCGCGCTCTACGACCAGTCCTGCCGCAAGGTTCAGCACCCCGGTGACCAGGAACTGCCAGGAAGAGAATCGCAGGACGCTGACATCCCCCACCAATCGGTCTACTGCAGAATGTGCGCTGCCCAAACAGCACGCCCAGCAGCAGGAATACCTCGCCCTCGCCAAACAGAGGGACCGTCGCCGCCCTTGGCGCACAGAAGATACAGACCCAGCACGGCAAGACCTACGCCAACCCCATGTATTCCACGAGGACTTGCGGTGAAATACAAGAAGTAGAAAAACCGGTGTCAGGACGGTATACAATCCCGTAATAAAGCCGGTCTTGCCGGGATCCCGGACGATACCCGCGCCGGTTTAGTTGCAAGGCGGATGCTACAGCAAGCAGGCATCCGCCGACCAGCGCCGCGCGGGCAGTTTTTTGATATGGCGCGTCCGGCGCGCGGCTTTTATCCAGGTCTTGCTCCCCGCTCGGCAACGAGGTAGACGGGGATCGGACATACGGCGCCCAGCAGGAACCTCGGTTCCGTTAAATGTCATGGCGGGCAGGTGATCCGCACCCAGTACCTGTGCTACAACGGAAAAGCCCCAGACCATGGCAGTCAGGAGCAACATGAGGGAGGCGGTAAGGTTTCGTTTCATTGGTTGCGTTTCTCTTTCTGTAAGGAGGATATGCCAAGGGGGGATCGGCGCCGCCGGGCAAAGGAACTTATTCTTCACCCGATAGTCGGCGATGGCATCGGAACATTTCGCGCGCGCAGCGGTATCGTCATGGATTTTTCCGTTACGCACCGAGAGCACAGGCGTATGCAGGCACAGCACCGTGTCCGCAGGCAACACGCGCGCCGCAGGGTTATTGCGGTAGAAGTCCGTTTCGGACAGCCGGATGCCGTAGCCGTCTGCCGTCACGCCTTCCGGGAGCGGATCCTCCCACACACATCAACAAGCGCCAGCAAATGCCCATTGTCCTTTTTTTGGTTTCAAACATATACGGGCTGAGAAGGAGCAGGGTGCTTTGCCCGTTCATCAAATACTGATCAAATGCGCGGATCTGACTGATTGTACACGCTGTTTATCTGAAACTGCTCACTACGCACTTCCCCAGTACGCTTTCTCGGACTCATACTCACTATCCGAGTAGACCTGATACCCCTGCACGTAAAACCAGCAAATCACCGTCGCCGTAGAAATCGCGGGGGCAGAATTTCTGTAAAAGCTCCGTGAATCTTCCGTTCTCGTCCGCATTCATCGTATACGGACGGCGACCGTTACATACACGTCATACTCTACGCGGGAGAATATCTGTACAAGCCCGATGACCAGCACGACCAGGAAGAATGCGGCGATGATGACCTTCCACTTGTGATAGTACCAGAAATTGTCCAACCAGCGAATCTCGCGGCTGCTTTTCGTCAGTTCCCCGGGGGTCAGCTTGTCACTGCCGGAGCTGTCCGGCACATTGTTCCGATCATCTGCTGCGCGCATGGTTTTTCATACTCCCTCCGGCAAAAACTCTACGCCCGGCTCACGCGGGATGCTCCGGGCGTTTCCTGCTGTCTCCTACCGGTCAGCCTTCCTGCGACTGGCGGGAAACGTTCAGCACTCGAAGGTCATGGCACCGAAGGGAGCCTCGACCGTAACGGTGTCCCCTCCTTCTTGCCCATGATGCCCAGTCCGATGGGGACTGATCCGAGATCCGATGCTCCATAGCATCCCACCTCGTTGGAACCTACGATGTAGTACGTGATCTCCTCGTCCTCATCCTCATCGTGCAATACCACGATGGATCCGAGTCCGATGGTGCCGTCATCCAACGCATTTTCGTCAACAACGATAGCGTTCTCGATCAACGCCTCCAGCCCAGGATGCGCGCCTCGTTTTCTGCCTGCGCTGTGCGTGCCGCGTCATACTCCGAGTTTTCGGACAGGTCACCGAAACTCTTGGCTACTGCGATATCCTCGCGGATCTTTTCGCGCTCCTCCTGCTGTCTCCGGCGTAGCTCATCGAGTGCAGCTCCGATAGCCCCTGCTTGGTATACTGTTTTCTGTTTTGATTCTGATCTGCCATGGTGGTTGCCTCCCCTGATCATCTGTTTAACTGTAGAATTATTTTGGCGCTTTCCTGATGGAAATCGTCCGCCACGCGTCAGCCGCGCAGTGCCTCGACCGCACGGCGAAGCTGATTGTCGTTCGCATCGGTCAACAGGTTAAAATTGATTTTCTGTGCTTCCTCGGACAGCGCGCACTCCACATCCGGTGCGATGCCGATGCCCTGGTAGTTCTCCCCACGGGCGGATCATAGTACTGCGTGGTCAGCTTCAACGCGCCGTCGTAGCCGTAGCGCGAAAGCGGGTAGGTGGTCTGCATGATGCCCTTGCCAAAGGTGTTGGTGCCCACGATTGCCCCCAGTTTATGATCGCGGATATTGGCTGTAAACAACTCTGCCGCGCTGGCGGTATTGCCGTTAGTCAGCACTGTCAGCGGGTAAGCGGAATACCTGCCGATATCCTCCACAGACAATTTTCCGGATCCGCTCGTAACCTTACCGTCTTTGACAGTGACCGCGTAAGTGGTCTTCTCCTTCTTGTCCATCTGCGCGCGCGACCGTGTGCAGGATGACATCCCCCTCCTTGAGGAAGAAGGTTGCGATGTCCTCCACCGATGTCAGCAATCCGCCCGGATTGTTGCGCACGTCCACAACAAACGACGTGCAACCAGCGGCGATCAAAGCATCCATCGCTTGCCTGAACTGCCCGCTGTCGGATTTTCAAAGCCGGTGATACGCACAACACCCACAGTCGGGTCGTCCGCATACACGTGCGACAGTACGAACTTTGTCTCAAGCATCCGGCGGACGGCGGTCGAGATCGACCTCCTGTCCGGCACGTAAAACGGTGAAGGTCACCTGCGTGCCTTCCTCGCCCCGGAGCAGTCGGAGCGCTTTCTCATAGCCGACCGTCCCGACCGACACGGCATCTGCACCGGTTCCGATGCGGATGATGCAGTCATTGATCTGCACGCCGGCTTCGGCGGCGGGCGAATCCTCGTAGACATTCACAATTTGGATGGTGTCGTATGCACTCTCGCCCTCGCCGATGGTCGACTGAATCACCGATACGCCAATCCCGCAGAGCGTTCCGTTCTCGATCACTGATCAGCTCCTCAAACTCGTCTTTTGTCAGATACTGCGCATACTTGTCGCCGGTTTGCTGGACATATGCCTTGAGTACAGCCGTCAGGAGTGCCTCATCGTCCAGGTTAGAGTACACGGTCAGCGAGCGAAACAGCCTGTCGATGGTGTCCAACTCGGCGGCAAAGGTCTTCTCGGTTTCCGCACCGGGCTTCGCTGCAATGACCGACTCCTTGACATAATATTTAGCCGTCGGGAGAACGTCAACAGAACGGCAAGCAGAACCGCCGTTACGGTCGTGCTGATTGCCGCCCCCAAAACCGATGCGCCGTGTCGGCTTTGCTTTATTGCCCGCCGCATAGTGCTGCGGGACTCTTTCCGTCTTGTCTGTCCCGGGCAGTGCTTCCTGCTCCGTCACATCCTGCCCGTCGCGCGGAGTGGGCTCTGTATTCTGATTCATTACGTTGTTTCCTACCTCAATTAGGGTGCGGCCCGGTCAAACCGGGCAAGAATCCCGCCGGACACACCATGCGCATGCTCGGCAGAACTCGGTCGTAAGGGGATAGCGCCGATAAAACGGTCCGGGAGCATCGCCGTTTTCCCGTCCGCACATCGGTCGGTATCCATTTCAGGATTACCGTACCTGTTCCATATCCTCCCGCATTCCGCCCAAACTATTCTCATACCAGATTCAAAACCTCTGAAATGCAGAACATAAAAAAGGACTCTTGTCCATGAAAGAGCTGCGCTTGACCGGGGTATGGAATGCGAGCAGTCCGCGCGCAGAAACGCGGTTACGGCAGTCAGCTACCGACAGATATCGGGTATCCAAAACGAAATCCATACGGCTAAGATTATACCACGGACGTGCTTTTTGTCAAGAGATTTGCTTCAAATATACAGGGCAACAGTGTAGTGTTACAATAATGCCCAAATATTCCCCTTTCGTTCTCTTGACAACGGGTATGAGACTGCAAAAAAGATTTGGCATTGCTTGAAAGCGATAATAAACTCAAACGTGTTCACGGTGGCGCGATATCATTAAGTTGTAATAATGATTGGTGAACCTTTTCGTGTGATTGTATTTTGCGTTGCCACAAAGGTATATGCCCCCTTGCAAATAGGGACTTTTACAAAAGAAACCGGACATCCGCTTGGATACGCATTGTATCAAAGCAGGTGTCCAGTTATGGCAAAGAACCGTAATTTTGATAGAAATCCGTCAAGGGGGTGCAACTACAGCGTGGAGGGGGTGCAGTTCTCGATTTGAGGGGTGCAACCACGGCTTTAGGGGTGCATTACTCTACTCGTGGGGACAGCAATAAACCGCAGAGGCGTGGCTCGCCCTGCGGACAAAATCCTGGACAGGGAACTGTCGATCAGTCCTAATTTTCGTCTGTATTCGATCGAGCTCAAGCCGTGAAGAGACAGCTTAATGCGCTTCTCACGATACCAGATCAAATAGTCGTTCAAAATCGGTATAAACTGCTTTGTTCCGATCCCCCTGCCGGGAACGGTTGTAGAACATCTCGTTTTTTAAAGGAAACGCTGATTAATGTAAGCCTTGCAAAAAAATATACGAAAAGTAGTATAATAGAGGAAAGCAAAGCAAGGCAGGTGTGCGGTATGAAAGAACGAGATAACATGGACGGATGTTGAATACGGAAACCGGAAAAAAGACGACGAAGGGAGGAATTTCTCAACAAGATGGAAGAGATCATCCCGTGGAAAGCATGGGTAGAAATGATCAGACCGTACTATCCGAAGGGAGCGCATGGGCGACCTGTTCGGGGTATCGAGACGATGCTGCGGATGTATCTGATGCAGACATGGTTCAACCTGTCCGACGAAGGGACAGAGGACGCCATATATGACAGCTACGCCATGCGTAGTTTTCTTGGCATAAATTTTATGACGGAACAGGTTCCGGATGCGACAACCTTGCTGAAGTTCCGAAACAGGAGGATGTCATAAAGGATGAACACCTGTCCCAAATCGATTACCGCATTTGCAAGCGTCCCTCCAGCCTGAAAACATCCAAAGACTATGACGGAATCAACTGGGAAAAGCAAATGGAAAATCGCATCTCATCGATTCGCTGTAAGGTCGAGCACGCCTTTCTCATAGTCAAGCGGGATTTCGGGTATAGGAAAGTTGCATATCGTGGCATTGCCAAGAACATGAACCGGTTCCATGTCCTGTTCGGGTGTGCCAACCTGTTGATGTGCATCCGGGTTGGGCGCACCGAACAGTTCCGGAATAAACAAGTTGCGCCTATAGCGGGGTAACTATGCCCATTTGAAGGTAATTCCCCTCATTGGGGATGAAAAACCGGCTCAGGCGGTGCTTGCGTGTCTGTTTTTCGACTTTTGCTTGTGATCCTTGATGTTTTATTCATCATTTTATGCATGATTGAATGTTCGGGGGATTTGGAGGCGAGTTATTCAGCGGTTCCTTAAACCTTTGAATGGAGGGCTATTATTTGAACAATCTGCCTATTTGGTACTGGAATAGGGGACTGCACGATGCAATGATAACAAAGATAAGCTTTCACCCCCTAGACTATGATTTTACAAAACCAAAACCTATTCGCAATTTCATTCTCATCGAATTAGATTCAAGCAATGCGTTATTCGATACTCATATTAAAACGATTAAATTATATAATGCCAAAATAGTTGCTGGTACCGTTGATGCTTCAGGATATTGGTGGGTTACTGATGAATTGATTCCTAACAAGAATAGTTATACACTGACTGTTCAAATTAGGAATAGAAAAGAAAAATCCACAATAATAATAACATTTGACGACGCCGAAGTCCTTTAAGTTATTCAGTGTTAATTCTAACAGGAGATTTTGTTCAATAGTAAGCCCCCAATACCACCGCGACCCAAACAAGAAAAACCGAGCCCACGTACATGAGCCCGGTCAAAATATTCGGATCGATCAAAGCGAAGTGTGAATGCTTTTAGCCTGTTTTGCCGACAAGTAAATATCTTTGAAGATTTCTGCGTATCCCCTTCCGATGATCACATTGCTACTAGTCACAATACTGTCGTAAATAATCCTATCCTTGAAGGGAATGAGTGTCGCCCGCAGAAGGATGGGAAGGTCGGCTTGAGGGATCATTTCTTCCCAGCTTGAAAAGATGCCGCTCACCAGATAGACCTGTTCATCCTCCGATGAGATAAAAACCGAGCCACGCTTCAGATGCCGTTCCGTAACGAACTCACCGGATACAAAAGCGACTCCAGCCTGCGATGATCTCACGGTGATCCGGGGGCAACTCGGCGGGAGGCCAAGTACCCATCAATGACCGCGGGATGGCTCCACAGGAAATCGGCTACCACCCGTACCTCTTGGATATTCAGCCCATCGCCCGCGTCATTTTGCCGAGCTTCGAATTGACGTTGTACGTCTGATTGACGTGATCCAGAGAGGGATCCATAAGTCGTAGAATAATTTTGCATCGGTGAAATCAAGCTTGGGAATCATGCTTCGACCTCCTTCCAAGGCAGTATCTGTTTTCATTTTGGCATAAACAGGCTTCATAAAGGTTTCAGCCGCGTAGATCACCCAGTTGGAAAGCGTTGCCGTGGACGATCTCATTCCCATAGCTTTGAGCTCCTTAGCCTGTCTTTCAAGCGGCACGACCATTACGTATTTCTCATAGAGAATATGCGCCAGTAGCTCGGGAGAGCAAAAGCTGTGAGGGATCATGGGAGCAGGAATGGTTGCTTTCTTGAATACGGGCGGGAACGTCACTATAATTGGGATCCTGCGCTTCATCCTTCCGCAAGACCGACATTTTACTAATCAAGCCGAGTTATATCACCTCCCACTTCCCGAAGCTGTTAAAACAATACGGGATGCGGGATATCCGATTCCATGACCTGCGCCACACCTGCGCTTCGCTTCTCGTATCGCTGGACGTGAACATGAAGGTCATTCAGAAGTATCTTGCCATAGCAATATGAGTACGACGGCAGATATTTATTCTCACCTTGATGTCAACGCCACGGGCGAGGCGGGGATGAAGCTCGGCAAGCTCCTTGCCGATGATGACGAGGAGGTGAGCTGATATGCTGGGGGAGGGCGAAATATCCTTGGAACAGCTCTACAAGATGCTTCACGTCAGCAAGCGCAAGGCAGCGTGGATGCTGAACAATGATATCATCCCGTGTCGCATTCGTCCGACCGCAACCCACAGATATATCATTCGCCTAGAGGACGTATGAGCATCACGACGAGGTTGAAATATCCGATGGCAACGGAATTGACGAGTTGGTTCTGAAAGAACTTCAAATGCGTGATGAGGTTTCCGAAGCCATTCGGACAGAAGATGGCTACGAGATAACCTATCACCTTGAACATTGTCCTCAATGCCATGCAGGTGGTAGGACTTTGCCCCGACGGAGATCTGATTCGCCAGCTCCGCCGCGCGGAGAAACGCCTCCCGCGCCGCCGGAATATCCCCCGCGGCGTAAAAGTCCTTCGCTTGTTGATAGAAGCTCTTGTAGGCTTCAATTGTTGGTTGGTTGTTCATATTTTCCCTTGGTTTCTAATTTAGTCAATATATTCAGTTACCCAAAAGATACTATGGTATTAGGAGGCAAAAGCTTACTTAACTCGCTATCAAGCATTGCCCCTTCCTGCCGTTGCAACAATATTTTCAATCCTTGATCAACTGTGTATGGCGGGAAAAAATTTTCTTGACTCAGCAAAGTTCCATTTCCAAGCATTTCCATGGCTAAAGAAACGCTCATGCGAATCACACAAGCAATATTCTTGTTAAAGTCGTAGTTTTTATCAATTCCACGAACAATCCATCCATGCTGTGAACATGGGCGAAGGAATATAGATGGTAACGCCTTTCTTAAATCTACCGTGTATGTATGCTCTCCCAAATAAAGTCCATGAAAACATGCCGCATTTGTTTCTGCAACAAACAAAAAAAATATAGACAAATGCTTCCTTTTCTCTGTCTTGTAATTTTTTTGTTGTGCTCCCTCACATCAGCACATTGTCTCTGCCAATTCTGTTTTACTTTTTTATAGATGGAATCCTTGCGCTTGCTCATCAATTCCTCGCATGAATACCCACACTTTTCTGAGTCTTCTTTGCATTCTGTTAATATTTTTGGAGATAACACTATATCGGTTTCTGACGGCATTGATGGATTTTCTTTTTATAGTGAACTCTTCAAGAAAGCATATTTCCGGTGTGATTGTATTATAATCACTTGGGGTTCTTCGCTGGTAACGACAATTCTTTTGTCCCACCGATTTGCACCGAACCATAAAGAAGTCCAATGGTTATCGACAAAATCAACGCAATATGTCTTAGCCCCATAGTGCTGTAACATTGCTTCAATAACGATTTTTTCAAAAGCAACCATCCTTTTATGTCGGGGAGAATTAAATCCAATTGCTTTTCTCAAAAATTCGTCTTGCTGTATACAATCAATTAGTTCATCCAACTGCTTGTATGCGGAAGTATCCTTTTCCGAATTGTGAAAGATGCTGGGTGTAATGCTATTATAAAGTTCACACTGACCACGATATAGTACCGTCCCGTTACTCGCATTGATATGCTTTACATAGCCTACCAATTGATTAAACGAATGCATACTTAAAACATCGAAAACCGGAACTCTTTTCATTTCCCCAGTTGCCAATTACTTTGGCTCCTTTAACATCACTTGTTTTAGGTTTTGTAATCATTTTTCTCCGTTTAATGCGCCAAATTATATTATTTGTACAGATTACTCTGTTCTTTTCTCGTCAATTTATCCCCTCATATTTCAGTTCGAACAATCTAATCGGGGAAGCACTTCCCCGATTAAGTTTTCGCCATACTTTAATTACCCGCTTTCTGTTTTTTTCGCTACATGACAATCCAATCGTTATTTCAGCAATTTCTAATCCTACTGAATCTGCCTCAATTAGTTTTCCGCTAATTTTTGATTTCTTTGTAAATTTACTTGCCGAGAGCACTAACCTATATTCTTTTTTCATATGACCATTCCGCCGTTTTGGTGTAAAGTATCATTTCATTCAATTTTTGTAGCCATATATGTTCCTCGAAATGTTGTACAGAAAACAACATTGTATCTGCTAAAGTGCCAGTAACAAGAGTTTTAATTACATCATTACATTTCATCTCATAGAATTTTTTTATACTCTTCAACAAAATTTCTCGGCTGATAAGAAACAGATTTTATTTTGGGAAAATCATAATTTTGATTATACCTAAAGCCTAAGAAAATCCAGAAAAGGATTTAGCATAATGTGCCCACATTAGTACATTTGTTGGATCTTGGCAAAGACAAAAGTATTTTTTTCATCGACAACTTGAACATAGTAGTTTTTCTCGTCTTCTGAAAGTAGATCGGTATTTATCGTCATTAAATCTTTGGGGTCATTCATCAGTTTCCTTGATGAAAACCATAGTCGTCGATTGGCAATCTGTCTCATTCTCTTATTGATTTCTCTTCTGCTTTTAGGAAATGAAAAATATTTGTACAAAAGTGGCGGAAGTGTTTCCGAAGAACAGCTCGGCACATCAATCAAATTTTCTCCAGTAAATATTTTATTAGCGGAATTATATACTATGCCCATATTAAAATATTGCTTTATCCAGTTATCCCGTAAGCATTCCTTTACAATATTTGTTTTTCCCAAGTCATACTCAGGGAACTTTAACCTGAGTATGACTATTTTGTTTTATCAACCAATCTTATTTACACCAACTTTTTTGCTCTCATCTATAGCAATTCATGCCTTCAAGGATTTTCGATTGTGCCATCTTCACATTGAACTACATAATTGTTCAGCCCTTCATCCCAATACTTGTTTTTCAAAACCTTCTGCTTCCATGCTTGTATGGTGCCCTCATACTTTGCTGATGTGCGATAA
>VOFG01002382.1_pt1 | contig 49121 bp, 59 predicted proteins | sample 5384171 | NCBI WGS metagenome assembly VOFG01 (sample SAMN12384726, study PRJNA508395) | human gut metagenome | isolation source: healthy gut F | host: Homo sapiens
CGTTGTACGCGTGCCTTTCTTCAGAATGCTATTGAGGACGAGGCTCTTCCGGGAAAGCGGGGTATCCAATGTTATCTCATCTTTATAAGCAAATACATATAGATTATGAAACCGCCGTATGCGGAACCGCTTACAGTAGGGTGAGATTGTGCCAAGAAGCATGTGCTAAATGCTTCGCAACTATGTAGGAGATGAGGGTAGGTCCCTCCTCAACTTGCAGGAATCTCCTCAGTACTGAATGCTTTGATAAGATTGCTGTCGACCAATTCTTTAAGTGGACATCAATTCCTACATCTAATGTGTTACTTTGTACACGTCTCATAAGCTATATCGTTTTAGTTAATGAGTTATGACTTCAATATAATATGAAGTTTACTAAAATGGTATAGCTTTTTTTAGTGCTATCTACTGTTATCCGTCACTTCAGATTTTAAACATAGAAACTTATTTTTTATAATCATACCGTCCAATTTATTATTAATTTTCCAGCAAGGATACCTTCGTCAGCCACTATACGTTTCATTGGAAGATCCCGTAATCCATTTATGTATTTAGAAGCGTAGAACAACCAAAAACAACCAGAAATACTCAAGCGTAAATCTTTATCTATCAGCATATTCTAAAAATTAACACTTTTCGGCTGCTTTTTGATTCTTCCCAAATTTCCACATATTTTTGAGACGTATTTCTGACGTGGAGAATTTGCGGAGCTTGTTTCTTGTCACATCGTGCAGACAGTTTACAAGGGTTTACAACCGTTTACGACAAGCGACAGTAACCGTCTCCTACTTGCAGCGATGGTAACATCGTGCAGAAAGGCGACAACGGTTGACTTCCGTTTACTTCCATTCACCATTTCAGGGATACACGATTAAAGGAATGAACCAGTAAACGATAAAGCAGCATGAAAACAACCAGAAAATGCAGTTTTTGCGGCAAGTCATTTGTAACCCGGAGCGGGGTACAGAAATATTGCAGCGAGGCTTGTCAGGCGAAAGCCAAACGAGCCAGAACGGAACAGAAGAACAACCTCTTCAAAGCCGCCAAACCCTTGATGGAGATACAGCATCAGGAGTATCTCACCTTTTCCAAAGCAGCCACGCTCATGGGCTGTTCCCGGCAGTATGTTTACAAACTTGTAGCCCTCGGCAAGCTGAAAGCCTCACGTATCAGCAACCGCATGGCATTCATCCGCAAGGCGGACATTGAGCGGATGCTGGAGGGCAACCCCTACCACCGTGTCCTGCCCGGCTGCACTTCCACACCGAAAAAAGCCGCTTCATCTTCTTTTGCCAAAAGAGAAAAGAGGGAAAAGGATATAGATGAAGTAATGGACTTCTATTCAGGTGAGAATGTGATGTCGCTCTTCAAGGTCAAGCAGTCGTGGCTATACACCACCGCCAAGCGCAACCGCATCACCTATCTGCCGCATCGCAGGGAAGAACTATTACAGCAAAAAACATGTTGACGAGTTTTTCGGTGTGGCTGTAGATACAAGCAATATCACTGACTGGCTCCTGATTGAAGAAGCGGAAGAACTGTTCGGCATGAAGCCGGGCGCACTCCGGGCATACGCCCACCGTCACAGGATACCGACCAAAAAGAGAATACGGGCGCACTTACTACTCCAAATTCCATCTGGACGAACTCCGCAGGACAGACCTTGTGAACGATGAACGCTACTACACCGTGGAGCAAGTCCGGCAGATTTACGGGCTTTCCTCCGCCAACATCAGCCATATCGTCAAGGTGAAGCGCATCGAAAAGATAAAGGTCGGGTGAAAAAACCTGCTTTTTGCGCTCCGATGTGGAGCGTGTCATGGCTGAAAGGGAGAAACAACCATGAGCAACCGACATTACCGGAAAATTATTTCAAAATGATTGCCGTGGAGGTCTTCACGGTTGTTTCACGTTGTTTTTTGTCACCGTAAACACGGGGACACCTCCGAAAATGTACAACCAGTTAAAACAACATCATTATGAGCAAATGCAAGACAGTTACCTTGCGCAAGCGCAAGATTAAGAACGGTACACAGTATTCGCTGTGTCTGGACTATTATCCCGGCTATCGTGACAACACCACCATGAAAGTGATTACACGTGAAGCTCTGGGAATTTACATTTTCGCCAAACCCGCCAATCAGCAGGAGCGTGACTTCAACGCACGCATGATGAAAAAGGCGGAGATACTTCGCAACAGGCGTTACGAAGCCATCTTCAACGAAAATAACGGCTTCTTTGACAAAGCCAGGATGAAAGGGGATTTCCTCGCCTACTTCAAGGAGCTGGCAGAGAGGAAGAATATCAAGTGGCAGCACGTTTATAAGCACTTTCGAGCGGTTCGTGAACGGCAAATGTACCTTTGAAGAGGTGGACGTGGACTTGTGCCGCAAGTTTATGGAATACCTGCTTAACGCACCCCAATCCATACACACCAACCAAAAACTGCATGTCAATTCTGCGGCAGGCTACTGGTCGGCTTTCCGTGCGGTACTTCACACCGCCTACCGGGACAGGAAGATAAAGGAGAACCCAAACGGATTCTTAGACCGCATCGAGTGTATTCCCACCATGAGGGAACATCTGAGCCAAGAGGAACTGATATGGCTTGCCGAAACCCCCTTGCGAGGAAGATGTCTTGAAAAGGGCTTTTCTTTTCGCCTGCCTGACCGGACTGCGGAAGAGCGACATCAGGCAGCTCACTTGGCAGCAGATACAGCCGTACACCAACGGTAAGATGTTTGTGACCACCCGTATGCAGAAGACGAAGCAGATTGTACACAACCCCATCAGTGATGAAGCCTACGGGCTGCTCGGAGAACGGGTGCGAGGGGCTTATCTTTGACGGATTCAAGGACAAGATGCTTCAAGGACCGCTCAAACGCTGGCTCTTGGCGGCAGGCATAACCAAGAAAATAACCTTCCATTGTACCCGGCATTCATTCGGAAGCCTGCACGTGGAAATGGGTACGGACATGGCTGTCATACAAGCCTATATGGGACACAAGAACATTACCACCACACAGATTTATTCCAAGATGGCGGCACAGCAGATGTGCGAGGTCGTGGACAAGATAACCCTGAAACGCAAGGAGGCATAAGGCATCCTCAAATTCCGGGATATTCAGAGGGAGCGGTTATTGCGTGGAGCTTTAACCGCTCCCTCTGTTTTTGCCCACCATTCCTTAAAAAGTCCTTAAAGTACGATAATCGGGTGCGATTCCGGACATTTGGTGAAAAACATTGAAAAAAGAAACCACTAACCAAGGATAATGAGCAATAATTGGAAGAAGACTATTAAATTTGCGAAAAACAGCAACAAGTAACAACCGAATAAGACAAGAAACATGGAACCGTCCGTAAAAGACAAACATATCATTTGGGGATTTGTCGGCTTTGCCATCCTCCTAATATCTTCCATAGCGACACTGGTTGTCGCAGATAAATTCAATCAGGACAACTTTTGTGCGTCTGATAGTCTTTGTATGCAGCAACCTCCTTGGCTGGCTGCTCTATCTCTCTTTCCAGACAGTCATCTTCGACACATACGAAATCTACCGAATCAAGTTCGGCAAGAAAAGACACCTGCCGAAGTTACAGAGATTCGGGAAGACCAGCCCCAAGATGCACACAAGCCTGTACCCCCGGCATCAATGTCGACAGGGGGGAAGCAGCCCCGGATATAAGACCGACAGAGATTGCCATATCTCCGGAACTTCACGAGAAAAACCGTGCTGATTACGAGGACAGGGAGCAGCGGGAAAATGAAGAGCGCATCGCTATGGTCATGGAATACATCCATTTCATCATGCCCCGTATCGCAGACAAGGAGACCGTGAACCACATCTGTGGTGAGGTCAACAACTGGATGCGGCTTCACAGTTACAAGCCCAAGCCAATAAAAAGGACGGCTGACCAAAGACATTTCAAACATTCCGCTCCGGCATTTCGTGTGGAATATCTCCGAGCGTTTCATGTACAAGAAATACTACACGGGGACAACCGTGCCCGCTTCATCAGCACCCTTTTTCCTCGGGAGTTTGCCGATACAGACATAGCGACCATCAAGAACTTCAAGGTAGAGCCGTTAAAGACACTGATTCCCATTGACGAGCCGGAAAACGGCAGACTGGATTTCCATTATCCGGCAGATTATGTACGGAAAAGTATAACCAGCCTTTCAATAACCAATAATCGTAAGTATTCAACAACAGATAACTATCTGTTCTACACCGCTTCCCGAATAACTTTACCCGTCATTCACGGTTAGGCATCGTTATTCGGGAATTATTTTGCAATGACCTTTCGTGGAGGTATTCACGGCTGTATCATTCCGGTCCTTTGCGCCATGCCTTACAAAAAAAGAGGCGAGTACGCAAATGGAAAAACAATGATTACATTCAACGACCTCCCGGAGGTCGTGGCTCAGCTTCGGGACGAGGTGATGAGCCTGAGAAGCCTGCTTACCGAGCAGCGCAGTGTGAACAATGCAAAGGCGGTGGACACCCATGTCCCCATGTCAGTGGAAGAGGCAGCGGAATATCTGGGCATTCCCAAAGGCACGCTCTACATGAAGCTGTCAGAGGGAAGCATTCCCGCCACCAAGCCCGGCAAACGATATTGCCTTTACAGGGACGAACTGGACAAATGGCTGGAATCCTCCCGTAAGAATCCCGTACCCCTGTCCGATGAGGAACTCTGCGAATCCTTATCCTCCTCCCACCGCCGCAAGCCCGGTCAACGTAATTGGTAAACGTCATGGAAGAGGACAAGAATTATATCAGTCTGATACATGGCGACCTGACGAGGGCAACCCAAGTGCAGCACGGAATGCCGGACAGCATCGGTGTAATGAGTATCAAGACCGCCAACCGGACGATACTTGAAGCATCGCTGCTGCCCACGCCCCGTGCGTTGTGGGACAGTTTCTGGTATGAGGGGAACTGTCCTGCCTCTTTGCGGATTCCAATGTGGGCAAGTCCATCCTTGCTGTGCAGATAGCCGACCGTATCGCCCGGACGGACAATGTGCTGTATCTGGATTTTGAACTGTCCGAAAAGCAGTTCCAGCTCCGCTATACCAACGAGCATGGGAAGCCCTACACCTTTCCCGAAAGGCTGTACCGGGTTTCGCTTGACTGCAATTCGTTGCTGGAAGCCGATTTCGAGGAAGCCATCATGGGAGGTATCGAACAGATGGCTCTGCAAACCGGGTGCAAGATTTTCATCGTTGACAATCTTACCTATCTGTGCTGTGCTATGGAGAAGGGCGATGCGGCAGGACGGCTGATGATACAGCTCAACAACCTCAAAAAGAAATACGGGTTGTCCGTCCTTGTGCTGGCGCATACGCCAAAACGCTCTTTGGACTGCCCCATCACGTCCAACGACCTTGCTGGCAGCAAACGGCTTTACAATTTCTTTGACAGCGTGTTTCGCCATCGGAAAGAGTGCGCAGGATGGAGAGCTTCGCTATGTAAAACAGCTCAAAGTCCGATATGGGACATTCTCCCACGATGCGGACAATGTAATCATCTACGAGATTGAGAAGGTGGACGCTTTCCTGCAATTTGTGTTCAGGGGCTATTCAACGGAAAAAGGAACACCTGAAGAAACTGGGCGACAATGAATCCAGCCAGAGGACTGCCAAATATTGCAATTGTCCCGGTCGGGAAAGTCCGTCAGGGAAATAGCCTCACAGGTAAATTGCGGAAAATCCACTGTCAGCCGGATAATCCAGCGTAACAGGAAAGTGGAGGAATCAGCCGTTCCAAGTGTCCCGCTGTCCCAACCCGAAGTAAACGGGACGGTGGGACAACATGGGACAGATGGGACAATGGAGGACACAAAGCAGTCGGGTTGTTTGCCGGACAGGAAAAGAGGAGGACAAGCCATGAAACAACCTGTACATATCTGTATGAAGGATAACCGCCTTGTTTATCAGAACGGTAATAGTACAAGCGGGAATCTGATTTCCCAAAGTGTCCCAAGGTGTCCCACTGTCCCGACCCACAGGACGTGGGACAATGGGACAGGACGGTAATAATTTCATTGAAAAATAGAGGAGGCTAGCAATGGGTAATTATACATTACAGAAATATAAAGGAACGGCAACACGGCATACCTGCCCGAACTGCGGGGACAAGCGTTCTTTCACATACTATGTGGATGAAAGCGGTACACCCCTGCATCCGTCTGTCGGCAGATGTAACCATGAAAGCAGCTGCGGGTATCATTACACTCCAAAGGAGTATTTTCCATGACCACCCCGAATGCCGTACTGCCAACAGTTTCTCTTTTGGCAGGCAAAAGTCGGAACAGAAGTCCATACAGAAACCACGGCAAGCAGCCATAGGCTACATACCGCCAAAGTATGTGGAGAGGTCGCAAAGCGTGCATAGCAATTTTTCCGCTTCATTTCATCGCTCCTTGGTTCCTATTACGGCAGCACGGCAAAGGAAGTGTTGAAGAGGTTGCTGGAAGAGTACCGTTTGGGAGCTACCCGTGACGGGGCTGTCATCTTCTGGCAGATAGACCGCACAGGCAGGGTACGCACGGGCAAGGTGATGCAGTACAATCCCAATGACGGACACCGTGTCAAGGACGGACAGGCATCGGCAGTGGACTGGATACACAGCCTGCTTAAAAGGCGGCACGAGCTGGCTGAGGAATGGCAACTGTCCCAATGCCTATTCGGTGAACACCTGCTGGACACTTATCCCTGACAAAGTCGTGGTCTTGGTGGAATCAGAAAAGAGTGCCGTTATCGGCTCTGCCATCTTCCCCGGCTATGTATGGCTGGCGACAGGAGGCAGAAGCCAGTTGGCAGGAGGAAAAGCTCCGCGTGCTGACCGGGCGCACTGTGCTCTTCTTTCCCCGATGCGGACGGATATGAGGAATGGAAACAGCGTGCCGAAAACATGACTTTTGCAAGACGGTCGTGTCCGACATCATTGAGAAGAATGCCACCCCGGAACAGAAAGCGGCACACATAGACATAGCCGACTGGATTGTCTTCCAGATACGGGAAAGCAAAATAAATTGTACAGCCGACCACTTGGTGGAGGCGGAAAGAATCCTCTGCCGGATGATAGAAAAGAATCCCGTCCTGCAAAAGCTGATAGATGATTTTGACCTCGTACTGGTCGGTGCATCCCCAATCGGCAGCAGCGGCGAAAACCCTCCATAACGGAGAAGAATGGAAGCCGTAGGCTGTGGGTAAAGACAATGGCTTGCCATTGATATAGCCCACTATAACTACACGCTCCGCTTTCGTAGTTGTGGGCTCTCCCGAGGGGATTAAGGCTTTGCCCTAATAACCCACTCAGGGCGTTTCACCCCTAAGAACCCAGAGCAAAGAGTGACCCTCTCTTTGCAATCTTCGCTTATGGGTTGCACCCTAAGAACCCCGTGCGGTTATGAGCGGACAGCAATAAGTTTAATCAACAACCCAAATCAAATTTTGAGAATATGGCTACAAAAAGCAGCATACACATCAAGCCTTGCAAGACCTCGTCAAGCGAGGCTCATAACCGAAGGACTGCCAGTATATGCGCAATATCGGCAAGTCCAAAATCTACATCGTGCCCGAACTCACTGCCAATAATGAGCAGTGGATAAATCCCGGCTTCGGCAATCCCGACCTGCAGGCGCACTATGACTACATCAAGCAGATGGTCAAAGGGAAAAGACAGGTCGTGCCATGCAGGAAAAGGAGCGTGAACGCAAGAGAAAGAACGGAAAGATAATCAAGGTGGCGGATGCTCGCCAATCCGTGAGGGCGTGTTGCTCATCCGACCGGACACGACACTGGCAGACGTGCACAAGTTTGGCGAGGAATGCCAAAGACGTTGGGGCATCACACCGCTCCAAATCTTCCTGCACAAAGACGAGGGGCATTGGCTGGGCGGACAACCCACCCAAGAAGACAAAGAAAGTTTCAAGGTGGGCGAAAAATGGTTCAAGCCAAATTACCATGCGCATATCGTGTTCGACTGGATGAACCATGACACAGGCAAGAGCCGCAAGCTCAATGACGAGGATATGACCGAAATGCAAAGTCTGGCATCCGACATTCTCCTGATGGAGCGTGGGCAGTCAAAGGCTGTTACAGGCAAGATACATTTTAGAGCGAAACGATTTCATCATTGAGAAGCAGAAAGAGGAAATGAAGCGTCTTGACGCTACAAGGCAGTACAGGGAGCATCAGTTGGAAATAGCGAATAAGAAAATGCAGGAAACGGAAACCATAACCAACGCCCTTATCGAAAAGGCAAATGAAAAGGAACGGCAGAGTGAATACCTTGACAGGGCTATCAGCGAGAAACGCTCCAAGCTGAACAGGGAAAAAGGGAGCGAACTTCTGAATGCCGCTGTCGGCTGGGCTACCGGGAAATCGAAAGCCCTGAGAAATGAAATAGAGGATTTGCGCAATGAGATTTCCACGCACGAGGAAACCATTGAGCGGTTACAGGATAAAATCCAAACCATACAGAGTGACCACCACCGGGAACTGATGAAACTGGAAAGTAGGCATCAATCAGAGTTGAGCCGCAAGGAAGCGGAACATACGCAGGAGACCACAAGGTTGAAAAACCGGATTGCATGGCAAAGCCATATCATCGACTGCCTCAGTTTCCTGCTGCTCAAAACAAACGACATCTTCCGCAAGGCTGTTCACTGTATTGTTCATTTTGCCCGTGATTATTACAAGCCCCGTTTTGATACGGAACAGGTGTCGGACATCAAAAGTGCCCTTAACCTGTTTGGGGAGGACAGGCAATCACATCGGGCGGCAGGTGATTTCCTGTATTTCACAGCCAAGCAAAAGGGCGGGTTTGACAATCGGGAGCAAATCAAAGCCAGACGGGAAGTAGATAATGTGGTAGAGGGACATTATGACCAACAGCAGAAAAGAGGTTTTTCTATGAGAAGATAATTCTCTTAATTTGTATAATAACTTTTTGCAATAAGAATAGCCTAATAGAGTTTTAGGATTCCATTAGGCTATCTTGTTCTATTTTACGCTAACTTTCGTCATCTGAATCCGCATAAAGTTCGCATTGACGGATAACGGTTTCGAGGGCTGCTTCTTGTTCTTCAGGCGGGTACTTGTACTTTTTGAGCAATCGTTTTACCAGAGAGCGCATCTTGGCACGAGCTGATTCTTTCTGTCGCCAATCAATGGTTTTACTACTGCGTAAGGCTTCAGTCAATTCCTTTGCCATAGCAACAAGTTGGTCGTTTTCATAGAAATCCCGTACAGCTTGCGGTTTTGTCAAGGCATCATAAAAAGCTTGTTCTTCTTCGGTCAGCCCCAATTCAGACGCTTGTTCTGCATTAGCTTTCAACTCTTGTGCCATTTTAAGCAGTTCCTTGATAACTTCCTCGTTGGAAATCAATCCACGCAAATATTCGGCAAGACGGGCATCGAGCATTTCGCTGAATTTCTCGGCTTCAACCATTCTCTTTTTAGCGTGCTTTTTATATGCTCTTCAAGCAAGCGTTTGAGCAGTTCGAGAGCAAAATTCTTCTCTTTCATCTCGGCTATCTCTTTCAGGAAATTCTCATCAAAAGTGAAAATTCCGAGCCTTTTGTATTGAGAATTTCCACCACGCCATCTGCTTTGATTGCGACTTTGAGCAACTGCGTAATACGCTCATCTATGATTTTTCGAGTAATCTGCTTATTCCCGGAAAGACGTGACAGTAATGTCCTTACAGCTTCAAAATATGCCTCTTCAAAACGCTCAGCAGGAGTCAGCAAACTGCGACAAAGTGAAGCCGCTTGCGACAAACGCTTGCTTTCTTCCATAAAGACTTTTGAGCTTCAGAAGAAACTTTATCTTGAGCAGCAGGTTCTGATGGGACAAGATTATTCTTATCAAGTAACACATTTACACCACCTCTAATGAGGTTGGCTCGTTGCAGATTTGAACAATCAGAAAAAGCAGAATAATCATAGCCGTTCAGACATTCCCGACATCGCTTTAAAGCTGAAACAAACTGCTGATAAGCGGTTGTCTTGATATTTGGGTCTCCGAAGCGTTTTTTGTCGCGTCCTGTATAATCGTGCATGGCTTTTTTCAGAGCCTTGGCAATGCCGATGTAATCCACCACCAAACCGCCGCTTCTTTTCGGGGAATACACGGTTTACTCGTGCAATGGCTTGCATGAGGTTATGCCCCTTCATCGGTTTGTAAACATACATTGTTGCAAGCGAGGGCACATCAAATCCCGTGAGCCACATATCCACGACAATAGCGATTTTGAGCGGTGAGTTGTTGTCCTTGAATTGGCGAGCCAGCTCCTCCTTCCGTGCGCCCGACCCGATGATGTCGTTCCATTCCACGGGGTCTTGGTTTTCCTTGCGTCATAACCACAGCGATAATCTCTTTCCACTGTGGACGAAGTTCTATCAGTTTTTTATAGATGTCTATCCCGGTGGCTCGGTCAATCGCTACAATCATGGCTTTTCCTGTAAGCAGGTCGGCACGGTTATTCTCGTAATGGTCTATGATGTCCTTGCATAATGTGTCAATAGTCTGCGGGGCTGAAAGCAGGGCATGAAGCCGTGCATTTTCATCCTTGGAGCGTTTAATGTCCTGCTCCTCCGCCCCCTCTTCAGCAAGTTTGTCATACTCGCTGTCAAGCAATCTGAGTGTGTCATCATCCAAATCCAATTTCAGCAGGCGGCTTTCATAATAGACAGGAACAGTTGCCCCATCTTCCACAGCTTGGGTCATATCGTAAATGTCGATATAGTTGCCGAAAACCTCCCTTGTATCGTTATCGTCTTGTTCGATGGGAGTACCCGTAAAGCCGATAAATGCGGCATGAGGCAAAAGTTTACGCACAATAGCTGCAAAACCGAGTTTCAACTCTCCTGTTTCAGTATCTATTTTTGTTTTGGTGTTTGATTGTGTACGGTGGGCTTCATCACTAATCACAATCACATCAGAACGGTTGGTGATTAATTTTTCACGGTCTTTTGAATTTCTGGATATTGGCAAAGATAATACCGTGACTTTTACGCTTTTCAAGCAATTCATATAAATGTTCTCCATCGGTAGCCTTGACAGGCTTTTGACGTAAATAATCGCTGCAAGCTGCAAAGGTACTGTGCAGTTGATCATTCAAGTCAAGACGGTCAGTTAGTACAAGCAGGGTTGCACTCAACAGATTCTTTAAAAGCTGGTGGGCATAGAACACCATCGAAAGACTTTTACCTGAGCCCTGTGTATGCCAAAATACACCGATTTTGCCGTCATTACGTTGCAGGGCTTGCTTGGTGCAGTCGAGGGCTTTCTTTACGGCAAAATATTGATGATAGACTGCAAAAATACGGGCTTTTTTATCCACTCCCATCGTGAGAGTAAAATCAGCAATAATATCAATGAAACGATGTTTGACAAAGATACCATTGAATAAAGTTTCAAAATCGGCAAATGCCGTGCTTTCATAACTTCCGTCTGTGGTTTTCCACTCCATATATCGGTCGAGTGGTGCAGTAATCGTACCCACCCGAGTGTCTGCCATATCACTTATTACGAGCATTTGACAAACAGTAAAGAGCTGTGGAACAATACGCATATAGTTTTGCAACTGTTGGTGGGCTTCCTCCGAATTAGTAACTTCACGAGAAGGAGACTTCAATTCAAAGACGGAGACAGGCAAACCGTTGATGAATACCACGATGTCAGCACGTTTGGTAGATTTGCCATTTACTACAGTCCATTGATTAGCTACAACAAAAGAGTTATTGTCTATATGGTCAGGGTTCGTTTCGATTATCTTGATATGGTCGCTGCGTAATGTGCCTTGAGCAGTCTTAAAAGTCACATCCAAACCGTTTTGTATCCAATCGGTAAGAGTAATATTCGCACCAACCAAAGGTAAACTGAATTGTTCGCGTATTTGACGGATGGCTTCATCTACGGCTGCGGCTTTGTCTGTTCCATTGATGACCAACATTGCCTTACGCAATACTCCCGGTATGGTTGCATCAGTAAGTTCCCGACCTGTTTCGGCTTCAAGTTCCGGACCATAATGATATTCATAGCCCATTCCCTTGAACAATGAGATTATTGATTGCTCATATGAATCTTCTGTAAAATAGAACGTATTAGGCATAATAGATTGGAATTAAATTATCATTTATACGGCGGTTCAACTCGATTTTGCTATCAAGTGAAGAAAGAATTGAAGCTATCTTTTCTTGCGTTTCCAAATCTGGTACTTCAACCTCATAGTTGGAGAATGAACTTTTATTTATAATAGGTACGGCAGTGGAAGTTTTACTAAGATAATTCAATTCCTTACCGACCAATGTCATGAGATAATACACAAAATCAGCATCAAACCGCCGATTGGGGATAATAGAATTAAACTGTTGGTTGGTTATAGTTGGTTCTGATGTCATTACGACCTTACCCAAATCAGTACCAATACAACTTACGCACACAGAGTGCGGAGGGAGCAAACAATTTTCACTTCGTTCAATCCCTTGTTCTGTAAGGGTCTTACCTGTTTTAGGAACGGACTTATAAGATAAGTCATCTGATGGGGGTAAGAAAAGGAATATCACCGCCATAGTTTTCAACAATAGATGTTCTGGGAGTTTTCCCAGTAACAACTTTGCCAATATCTGATATGTGTATTTTCTTTAGCTCCATAAATGATAATTTAGCAGTTAGTTTGACCATCAATTTATCTTCTATCTCTTTGATTGATGGCATTGTACCTTCAACCTTTTCAGGATAGAGCTTTTCAAGCTCATATTCGGATATTCGAGAGGCTGGCTGCTTGATTCCAGCGCATATTGAGCCAATGTGTTGTTCTTCTGCTTACAAATAAGCAATCCGATTGTGGGATTGTCTCGTCCCTCTTTGCGAAGTAGATGATTACAAGCGACAACGTAACCACCCAACTGACCTGCGTCAGCAAAATCGAATTCTCCGATTTTTACTTCAACTACGACATAGCAAGATAATCTGAGATTATAGAAAAGCAGGTCTATAAATTTTTCCTTCTCAGCTATTTGCAAGCGATACTCTTTGCCTACATAGGCGAATCCGGTACCAAGTTCCAACAAAAAAATTAGTGATATTGGTCAGCAGTGTATCTTTCAGTTTGCGTTCATTGTATTTCCCACGCAAACCAGTGAAAGAGAAATCGTAGGGGTCGCGTGTTAATTCCTGTGCCAAATCGCTATCCACATCTGGAAGTGTATTCTTAAAATTTGTCAGAGCCTTACCACTTCGCTCATACAGATTTGTACCCAACATATTCAGCAATATATCTCTACTCAACCATTTTCCAATGTTTGGCGTACATAGAACAAAGCCTTACTTGAATCATTGGAACATTTGTCTATGATATAGCGGTGATGCCCCCAAGGTATTGAAAACAAATCGGAGTATAATCTTTCCACAAGTTGTGGAAGATTTTTTCCTTTTCAGATTCTTCCACAACTTGTGGAAGAATTGCAACCTGTTGGTTATAAAGGGTATAAAATCGTTTTGCATAGCGAATAGAAGTTTCAGATAACCCTTCAACATCAGGCATTTCGTGGCGCAAGTCTCGGCTTAGTGTAGCATAGAATTTACTGCCATATTTATTGTCTGCTTGTTTCTCCTCAATATCTTTACCAAGCTCCCAATAATAGCGCAGCAGTTCTTTATTCACCTTTATTGCTGCCTTGATTTGGCTACCACGATAACGCTTTACAAGCTCATCAACCCATAAAGAGTAATCCTTATCTAATATGCCGATTGATTTATCCATAATTATTTTTCGGTTTCTATTTCATTAATTTTCAACTCACCTGACATTAGCTTTTGGTAAAAGTGTGTCACGCACTTTTGCCTGTTTTGCATTTTCAAGGCTGTTAGAAAGTATCGTTTTGATGAAAGGTAGAACTATTTCGCCAAACTTTTTTCACATAAGGGCTTTCATTTGAGTATATGGGCAAACATTCAACATCTTTAGTATTAATTCCGGGAATCGCAGCCTTACCTCAATTGAATTTAATTGGTTCATAATGTATGGTGTTTGCATATAAAAATAAGCAAACACATTATAGCCACAGTCCATTAAGTCCAAAAGAAAAACGTGTTCATTGATATACATTTCATTGAAAGGAATCCTTCTCCAAAAATAGTGAAATTTGGAATAAAATACCCCGGCTTGCCCCCGTCTTTGTAAATCAATAGTTCATATCCATTAATTTTTCCTTTTTTATCGTTTGAGCATATTCTTCGGGGATATATTTTGTCTTAGAGTAATCATAATATCCCAGCCCCTTAATGTTTTCTGCTCAATGCTCGGAACGCCTATCAATGTAGCTCCACCTTTCGGTCTTTCCCGCTTTCTATATTATGAGGTATATTTTTCAATATATGTTATTGGTAGCTCTTTAGGAGTACTCCCCAATACAGAATTGACAAATTCACCATCCTTGAACGCTCAAAATCCACGAACCACGCCTTGAACAACGCCTGTACCTGCTGCTCTAAATTATCATTTATACGGCGGTTCAGTTCAATTTTATCATCGAAGGAGGAAAGAATATCAGCAATACATCTCTGCTCTTCAAGTTTTGGCAATAAAATAGGTATTTCAGCCATTAGCTTTGTGTTAATAGAAGGCATTGTTGCACCAACTGCTATACTCTTAATATATTGCTTAACAGACTCTTTGCAGAAATAGTAATATAAAAATAATGGATGGCAATTATTGCCACATCTAACGCCAAGCATCTACCAGAAAAAAGCCAATCATTTTCAGCCGAAGTTACATATGAGCATCTATCTACAGAGCCAACGCGACTAAATACTATATCCCCCCCTCTTGTAGCAAATATTTAGAAAGCCTCTTTTTTATCATCATCAGAGACCAATGGCAGATTTTGTTTTGAAAATCGCCTATTCCCTAAGTGCTCAACTGTTACTATAGGAGTTCCAGTCGAAACATAGTCTTCATTATGTAATTGACTGCCAAAAGGACCAGTCCGTACCTCTGCAATATCTGATAATTTATATTCTTCCATAAATGAGAATTTAGCAATTAAATTCGTTAATTTTTTAGCTCGCCAGACATCAGCTTCGGGAGAAGGAATCTCGCAAAAAATGAATTTTTCATTTTGATCCGTATTCTTTATCATAACCTCTTTCATTTTCAAATAGAGGTTATTAAACTCAACTACAACATCAGATGTTGGGTATATTATTTTTATAAGCGACAAATCATTATAGCCGAGCGATTGTCTGACTCCACCAATAGCTCTTAAAGCAACTTCGTCTTTGAACATAGCTGTTCTTTTGAAAAAGTCGAAGAAATACTGGTAATTAGGTTCACACTCAAAAACGACATAGACTGGGCTAACACAACCCACAAAGTCGAAAGTATTTAACCCGATTGAGCCAATGTTAATACGAGCTGGATTATAAGCAAATGATAAAGGGTTGACAATTAGATATTTTGATAAGTCTTTGCTAAATACTTGTTTGGTGAAGTATTCTTCTGACAATACCAATTCTCCTGAATTTATAGGAGACAGCACTGTCACATCTTCACGATTGCCAACCTTTTCTGTTATTTGCTTTGTGACTTCACCTAAGCTAACAACTCTCCAACCTTTGGGTATCAATCCAAGCTCTGAATCTACAAATTCACCGCCTCTGAATGGCTCGAAGTCTACGAACCACGACTTGAACAACGCCTGCGCCTGCTGCTCCTAAATTATCATTTCCGTGTCTATTTTGGAAAAAAAGATGTGCTTCTACCATATGTCGAACAATACCACATGCTAATTTATAAATTTACGGTGAGAGAGTTTGACATTATTTTGATTAACCATCGCATAGTGCATGGTGGTGTCAATCTTGACATGACCAAGCAAGCGTTGCACTTGCTCCACAGGCATACCTTTGTCTATAGCCATAGTAGCCAAGGTACGGCGGAACTTATGAGGGTGAACACGTACGATTTTTGCCAAACGACCGATTTTGCGCAAACGGGTTTCCACGCCCGAAATCTCAAGCCGTTTATGCGGTTTTGCCAACGAAACAAAAAGTGCTTTGTTCCGGTCTTTACGAGAAGTCAAATATTGTTGCAAATGAATTTTTGCACGGGCGTTGAAGTAAACAATACGTTCCTTGTTGCCTTTGCCGAAAACAATACATTCGCGCTCGGAAAAATTGATGTCTTCACGATTGAGCTTCACCAGTTCACCCACACGCATACCCGTAGAAGCCAACAAATCAATAATGGCAAGGTCGCGAATTTTTGGTACAACTATCCCGTAGCTGTTCGATATTCTCATCACTCAACACCTCTTTCACCTGTGTCCCAGTTTTTTACCTTGTGTATCCTGCGGACAGGACTTTTGACAATATAGTCTTCTTCTTCAAGCCAAGCGAAGAATGACGAAAATATCCGACGGATATTATCAATGGTCACTTTGCTTGATTTGTTCTTTCTTTGGAATACAGCGAGGTAGGCTCTGATGTCTTCTGTCGTGTAGTCGGTTATCTTCTTAGGCATCTTTTTGAATAGTTGCCGAATGGTAGAACCGTAGTATTTGATTGTCGGAGTAGTGCAACCCTCCACTTGTTTTGCCGACAGAAATATATCAAGCAAACGGTCGTTAGACGCTGCATTTTCGTGCAGGGTCTCGCCATCCTCTGTAATAGTGTATTTGCTTACAACTTGAAGCAACACACTATTAAGGTGAGCTACTTGTTCAAAACTTAATACTTCTGCCATTGCGGTGCTGATTTCCTGAATTAATTTTTCTTTCATATCCTCGTTATTAATGTGAATCTAACGAAGAGTAGAAGTCGTTTCATTTGACGGTAAAACCGATACTTGCCAACCGTTTACGAATTTCATCTTCAAGCGTATGTGATTGGGCAAACAAATCCGAAAGTTCGGAAGTAAGGCGTTCCATCTTTTCTTGGAAAGGTTCTCCGTCTTCCTCCACTTCAGCAATACCGACATAACGTCCGGGAGTAAGAATAAAGTCTTGCTTTTCTATATCTTGAATAGTGGCAATGTCAGAAAAACCTTTTTCAGTTTCAAGCGTCCCGGCACGAAACTGTTCAAAGGTATCTGCTATGCGTGCAATATCATTGCCATGGTCTTCTGTTTCTTCTCCACAAGAAAGTTCACGGTGCGTACGGTCTTTCATATAACCCATGTTACGGGCATCTATAAAAAGCGTTTTTGCCCGGTTGTGCCTTCTTCTTTGTCAAGAACCACAGACAACAAGGTATCTGCACATTGTAAAATAATTGCGATGGCATGGCAATAATGCTTTCCACTAAATCGGCTTTGACAATATTTTTACGGATTTCTCCTCTGTGCCTTGCTGTGATGATAACGAACCGTTAGCAAGAACCAGACCGATACGTCCATTGTCTGCCAAGTGGTATAGCATATGCTGCATCCATGCAAAGTTGGCATTACCCTCCGGTGGTATTCCATATTGCCAGCGTGGGTCATCTCGTAATTGGTCGCCACCCCATTTAGAAATATTGAACGGTGGATTAGCCATTACGAAGTCCGCTTTGAGAAACAGGTGCTTGTCATCGTGGAAAGAATCACCGGAACTATCACCAAAGTTGGCTTCAATACCACAAATGGCAAGGTTCATTTGTGCCAACCTCCACGTGTTGCTGTTGAGTTCCTGCCCATAAACAGATATTTGATTGATATTACCCCGATGTCGTTCGATAAACTTACTACTCTGCACAAACATACCTCCCGAACCACAGGCAGGGTCAAAAAATTTTACCCTTGTAAGGTTGGATAACTTCAACTATGGTACGGACAACACAGGAAGGCGTATAGAACTCACCGCCTTTCTTACCTTCTTCGCGGGCAAATTCTCCAAGGAAATACTCATATACACGCCCAAGTACATCGCGAGCTTCAGAACCGGTAAAATGCAGGTTGTTTTCAAATATATCAATTACATTACCCAAGCGGCGTTTATCAAGCTCCGGTCGGGCATAGTTTTTGGGAAGAATACCTTTAAGTTGCTTATTCTCTTTCTCCAATGCTTCCATTGCCGCATCCACAACAACTCCAATTTCAGCAGTAAGTGAGGCTTTAACAATTTTTGTCCCAACGGGCATCAACAGGAACAAAAATATGTTATCGCCAATATATTCATCCGGGTCTTCCTCAAAGCCAGCACCCTCTGCAATCAGTTCATCGTGTTTGACTTTGAAGCAGTCGTTGATATATTTTAGAAAAACAAGTCCGAGTACAACACTTTTATACTCGGCAGCATCAAGGTTGCCACGCAATTCGTTTGCGGAATCCCATAACGTCTGCTCGATGGTTTTCTTTGCTACATCTTTTGTTTTTGCTTTTTTGCCATGGTCGTATATAAAAGCAAAACTCCATCACTATCCTGCGAGGCAGACCAAAGCCTATAAGACAGCGAAGGAGTTTCGGATATTGTTTATTTTTATTCTTCAGGTCATTAGCGCAGTTGCGTTTAGATTCACAAAGGTAATGCTTTTTCTTGGATTTTCTTGCGTAATCCAGAAATAACTATTATTTGAACCTCACGTTTCATTAACTTAACATCAATGATGTATTCGACAACAGAGACAAATTACCGACTAATATTATCATAATAAGATTACCAAACATTGCCATACATTGCAGTGAAATAACAGAAATCAGCCTTAGCCCTATGTGTGAAAATCATTCTTTTTTGTCAGTTCGCTTCAAATATTCATTAAGAACTTCTCTTGCATAATAATAGCCTCTTTCTTTGAATCTATTCCATGATATAATCAACAGTATCATTGCAATCGGCCAAAACTGCCATTCGTTATAAAACGAAAAGCACACAGAGTGTCTGCAATCAATATTGTTGTAAGCATTGTTCGTGCCCAAGCATATTGGGCATTAAAAGCTGGAACTCTACAATCCTCACATCCATTGACTTTTCTCATGGCACATCCGAACATTTTCCGTTCAGAGGCATGTTGGTCATTCAATTCTTTTTTCAACGTTGCTATTGCTTTTTCGGCTTCATAGAATTTAATACGCTTACATCCTGTCCAATTTTTGTCCATTCACTAATGTAAGCAGTTTATCTGATGGCATACCATTTATTGTTTTGTAATAAAAGCCTTCAAAGCAAGCTTCCGATAGCATTAATAAAATATCCAGCTAAATATCCTAATGCCAGATATACAACACCATCTATTTCTATATTTCCGATAAAAGATAATTAATGGTGGCCACAATAGTTACACCTATTATGGTATTTGATAATAAATCGTAGTATTTTATATCCATAAGTATTTCATCTTTAAACTACTAACGTTCCCGCATAATACCAATCTACAATAGAAAATCCATAAACGGTTCGCGTAATATTTCCTTTTCCTTGTTTAGCTTTTAGGCATGTGGGCTTATTATTAATTTTATTTTTAGTGTAAATATGCACTTCTTTGCCATCATTTTCAAAACGTATATCTCCAGCTGCATTTTGAGTAATAGTCTGCCTTGAATCACCGTAGTCAATATGCTCGGATGGCGCATTACCTATGATGATTAATTTAGGGTTTAATGCCTCTAACAAATCATTAGGAACAGCTCCTGATTTGCGACCATGATGTGGCTGAAACAATATGTCAACTTGTGGAATATTATTTTGTATTCATCGTAGTATGCTTGTTGCATTTCTGTTTCCAAATCCCCCATCCACATATAAGTAGCACCATTTTCTATGCTATATGTGAAAATTGGGCAAATATTATTTACCTCTTTGCCTTCGGAAACAAGTTTAAGTGCCTGCTTAAATTTTTCGTTTTCTAAATCGGGCCACATGAAATTTATTCCAGAACACCCATTCTCGTCATTTGTTTCATTGAGCCAAGCACGTCTAATGCCACGCTTTATGGCAAAATTTTTATTAGCAAGTAGCCAATGGTAGCGAGTTAAACTATCATCGTTATCATCTGTCGGCCGATTATTATCTACCGCGTAAAAATTTGTAATTTCCCAACTATCATCCAAATATTCTATGCCTGCTATATGATCGTTGTCCGGATGTGTTGATATAAAACGACAAACTCTACCAGCAGACTCATTTTTGATCTCTTTTATAATTTCATCTTTGCGGGCATTATTCCCATCACCATCTTTTTAGATAGCAATCAATAACAGTAAAATTTCGGGAACCATGTTTGATATAGAACATATCCCCTCGAATATCTCCCTCTGGGAATGAATAAGACTTTACTATGGACATGCTAATTTAATTTAAAATGTTTATACTTAAAATGGCAAACTATATGCCGAATGTCTTTCTACAATCAAAAACTGACAAAAAGTCAGTGCTTGGCACATTTTCTTATTTGACATAATGGTGGATGTAGTTCATCATTATGTCCTCCGAAACAACATCACAACTTTTAAAGAAATATAGTACCATTTGTGATGGTTTAAATGAATGAAAAAGAAGTGGAATTTTGGAACAAGCTGCATCGAGAGAAGGAGAAGGTGTCAGTATTGACACTTTAATGAGTTAAGAATCAATAAAAGCGTTAAATCTTCGTCCTTTAGAATGTACCATTAAAGATTAAGGCCATATTTTGACTTATTACTTGCAAAATATTGAGTAATAATCGGTTGCAAATACACAAAATAAAATCAATAGCTGATTTTAATGGAGGTTGATTCTTTATAGTATCACTTGAAATATAAAACTTAGTTCTAGAACTAAAAAGTAAGTAAACAAAAAAGGCGGAGAATAGCAGTCTCCACCTTTTTATTTATTCTTTGGCCTTTTGTATTATAGTAATTGTATTATAGTAATTCCCTGCTTGTATAACTGTTGTAAATCTCCTTTCCAAGCCTGTTAAATTTGAATCAATCCTGATAAAGATTGATTTGCGACCTGTTTTCTCCACATAAAGTCCACCACCTTCTATTACTTGAACATTAAGGGAGTGTGTTCTATATATCGTGTCTTTAGTAGAGATTTCAGTCAGCCACCAGTCGTCACCTTTCCTGGTTCGTAACTCTATAGAATCTTTACTGGATTTAAAAATACCTCTTTAGTCTCTAGTCCTATCGTATCTGTTCCCTTGCCAACGACGTCATCGCTACATGAAATGAATACAAATAAAAGTAACACGAAAGACAGAAAATAATAAGTTTGTCTCATATTTTTATTTTATTATGTTAATATATGGAATTATTTCTACATTATATGGATAATTACCCTTGCCGGCTGCTCTAGTAGAAGGAAAAGTAGGTCCTTCACCTCCATTAAAAATACCCGCCAAATAATAACCATTACTATTACCATTCCAGCCCCAGTTTAGATGCAGGTAATCTTCTTTCTCCGTATACGAATGATGAACTTTATCGCTTCCTTTTCTATAGACATCAACATTTCTCTCTCTATGAAAATAGCCATCAGAAACCCAAGCATGACCATTTTGGTAATATTTAATACCCAGTATTTTCTTTTTCTTACCGAATTGCCACATATTATAACCGGACATTTAGCTTTAATAGATGTTATAACATCCCATTGACTATAAATTTGAGGATTATTGGGTTTCCTATATCCCATTTTCTCGAAGCATTGTGGTATATTTTTTCTTTTAGCTCCGCTTGTATCTGTTCCCCAATCCATTTTAACCAAATCACCTATAGAGCGGAATAAATGGGCAACTGCTGGAGTGGTGGGGAATTGTTTCATTTCAGACCAATTATATGACACCCCATTATACCCTGAAGGTTTTTCATGATATGCCATTACTTGAGCTATTGCAGTAGCTACACAGCCTGTGAGGGCTCTTTGTCCTTCTATAAGAGGTGCCGCATTGTTATATGGACTCCTTTGTCCCCATTTAACAGAAATCAAAGGTTGTACTCTTTCCGTTTCTTCCCATTCTCCAGGTTTCTTTATATAAATAGGACGTCTTCTACCCCTTGTTTGAGATGTGTCTAAAGAGTTATCGTCATCATTTTCTTCTTTGAACTCTATCTCATACTTTTTATTATTAGAAATGTAATTTTGAACTAAATCAAAAAAGAAAGATAATTCCTGATATTGAAGCGTGTCACTTAAAGAAAGATTGCCAGACTCTGAATAAGCAATAATAGGAGTTGTATATAGGTTGGCCGATACTATTGCATAGCCATTGCCACCCTCTGCATTGGCTATATAAAATGAGGGATATGTCTGATTAGTAATTGTATCTCTATAGAAATAGATTTCATTGTTTATTGAATAATTAAGAAAAGAGCTATTTCGTGTATTGTTTCTATTATTTTTAATAAAAGTTCCACTTCAATAATAGCATTCTCTTTAGTACGATAAGTCGGGGCTTTTTTCTGTTAAAGATGGTGGCGAAGATTCTTGTTTCATTACTTCTGTGTCATCGGAACATGAAGTTAAAAACATAATTGTCAAAATCAATAAATGTGCATGTTGTTTCATAATTTATATAATTAAGGTTAATACTGAATACGTTAAAAGTCAAAAGTGCCATGTTTATAAGAGGACCGGGAAGGTTTATAATAATCCTCACCCGGGGTCTGGGGTTGTATAAAATCTTGTCTGAATATTTCTGTAGGATTATCTGTAATTAAATCTGCATCATGGGTATATATGTTAAAATAGCACTCTGGATCTGTTTTTTGGTTATATGGTCCTTCTCCCACAAAAGAAAATTTGTAAAAACCAATTTTTCTCCGTCTTTTCTGACTGTAAGGAACCAGACATTACCACTACTTATCGTTTTAAATCTCAATCCGTTTAATGATGAATAAGTTTCCTCTATAAACTGGCCATTCAAATATGTCTGTTTTTTACAAGTAAAGGTAACTCAAATCTACCACCTTCAGCTGGTAGAATAAAAGGATTCTGTTCCGAATGGATTTTTATACACAAATGTCAACTTTCCTTTATCTATAATTAGTGGAATTTTTTTCTACTTTTATGCCATTAATAGTAGAGTAAGAAATCTGTAAATCAGCATTCAAAATTTTATCTTCTTTATTAATATTTGAGGTTATATTTAATACTACCTGATCGCCCTCCACTTTTATTTCTATATCAGAAAAAAGAGTTTTATCAAATTCTACCGAAACATCCCTGGGAATAATCGGAACCTCTGAACTTAAAACATCATCTATTAATGTTTTTTTTATAATCGTAATCGTAATAATACGTTTCTCCAAGACAGCTAAACGGTTTGGATGCGTCCTTACTTGTTAATACTTGATACTCTGTTTTTCTATTGTTTTCCTCTTTTTGACAGGATAACAATGCTAAAGAAATAAACAAAAGAATAAATACCTTTCTCATATTAATGCAAATTAGTTACTATAAATAAAAAGTAATATTTAATATTGTTGAAACCTCAACATCTGATACAATCTTCAAGGTCTTTGTAGAGTTTACAAACTTATTTCCAGCATTATAAGACAATTAAACAACAAACTTTTTGTTTTGAGGGCTTATTTTGACCGTTATCTTTTCTGTCTTATTGGCATGGTTATAAAACATACAGTATAATTCTGGGAAAAGACGTTGAATTTCTTTATAATGCAAAAACTTTTTTCATGATAAAATTAATAATATCATACTACAAAGATAAGACTAAATCGATGTTTTATAGTTATGGAAGAAAATATAAAATCTAACAAAACATTTATACACATCTTATAATCAGATATTTATTATTGAGATGCTTAATATTATCTAACGTAAGACTAACATTTATATTTTAAGACGTTTTGATGTCGACTTAAATATCCAATATTAGTTTCTAAAATAAATAGTAATATACAGGTATACTATCTCAAACGATTGAATTTTGCTTCCGTTAAATACATATATGTCTCAGTACCAAGAAGGGGTAGTACAGTTGTCGGCAAATACGAATATCCGATCGTTTTTGAGTGCAATAAAGTTTATTGTATCGACTGGCTGTATTTTGTCGGCAATATGAAGGAACTACTTAATTATTTTGAACTGATGGACTAAACGAATGAAAGTATACTTCTGCATCACCTGCCATTATATAGTAAGTCAGGCATGTATCAAAAGGTATAGATTTTGTACTGCCATTTTTTAAGAAGTGGATAGGCCTACTGGGTGAAGGCTTCTTTGATATACGAGGAAAAATGGGTAAAGGCGTACATTATCTTATGGATAATATACCTCAAAATATATTCCTGAATGAAAGTTGTATATTCTGGAATATATTTTGCTTTTAACAGAAAACAAGTTTCGCAAAAGAAAATCTATGAATTGAGACTTCTATTCTCTCACGAGTTGTGAAGCATCCGATAGTACAATGGAAAATATCCCTGATTGCCGAAGAAACGTGATTCTCCTCATTCATCGCCAAATAAAAACGGGAGAACCGAATGCTCTAGGTATTGCTCATATCCTTTACGTACTCAGGTAGTCCGCCTATGGGTTGGGAAATGCCCGTTTGGCAGGATTTTTTTCCCTTATATAGAACACAACGGGCTCATGAGTGACACATTCTTCGGATGGGTATAGCGGATTCAGATACCCCTTTATAAATATCTTTTCATCTCCTGACAATTGCTGACTATCCATGACTATTCCTGCCATCAGTCCGGTCCAGTTTGGCAGGTATCGTTTTTTCTCTTACATTCGCATCAACGAATATTTAAAATCGATCATATGGAAATATATTACATTGAAGCCGGTATCTTTGACAGGATGCTGGGATGTGTCGAAAGTCTATCGACACGCGTGGACAGGCTGTATGAGAAAAATGCGAATAAAGGGGTTGGTGAGTGACTGGACGGTCAGGATGTCTGCCTGCGCCTTGACATTTCTTCCCGTACCCTGCAGACCCTTCGTGATACCGGACGGTTGGCGTTCACCCAGGTTCAGCGTAAATTTTATTACAAACCGGAAGATGTGGAGAGGCTAATGACTTATGTCGGTATGAGGCGCAAGGAGAAGGCGGTGAGAGACAGAAGAAAAGCAATAACTTTTAAAAAAGCAAGAAATGGAAGGAATTATCGGTAAGGAGAGTGAGAGTATCCTGCGTTTCTTTATTCTGCTGGAGAATATTCAGGTAAAAATGGATCAGCTAATGGAGGGTAACCGCCCGCCTTTTAACGGTGAACGGTTCCTGACTGACAGGGAGTTGTCCGGGCTGTTGAAAATCAGTCGCAGATGTCTGCAGGATTATCGTGACCAGGGTCGGCTCCCCTATGTCCAACTGGGTGGAAAGGTGCTGTATAAAACGTCGGACATTGAAAAATTATTGGAAGGTAACTATCACAGGGCGCTGATATAATATTGCCCTTTTTAGGCTTTAATGGGATCAGTGTTGGGACTGTCAAGGATTCCGACACTCATCCCATTTTTTATCTGGACATTTTTAGCTCTTAACCCAGTCCGTATCCTTCCGCTTTCTTCTTTTCATGAGCCAATCCATGTCCGAGGATATTTTCTGGTCAGTGACTTGCGCATATACCTGCGTGCTATTGATGTTTGTGTGTCCCATCATCTTGGCGATGCTTTCTATCGGAATACCGGAGGTCATCATTAGAGTTCCGAACGAATGCCTAGCCATATGATAGGATAAATTTTCCTTCATCCCCAGTGCTACACCCAGCCCGTGGACCTCGTACCAGAGGATATCCCGGACCGGTAACGGAAAGACCGGCTTCTCGTTATCCGTGGTGTTGTAAAGTTCTAGTATTTGTTCGGCTACCGGGTGTAACGGGATAAATGCTTCTGCGCCCGTCTTAGCCCGGCGGATGCGGATGTATCTTCTTCCTAGGGAACTCTTTTCAATGTGGCGTGGATGGAGTCTGCGCGTATCCACATAGGCAAGCCCTGTGAAAGAGGAGAATATGAATGTCCTGCGTGCCAGCTCCATCATCGGGTCGGGCATCGGGGTCTCCATTATCAGTTTCAACTCATTGCGCCCGATGTGCTTCAATTTCGGACTGTCCTTCTTCTCGTATGCCACGTCCTCTATCGGATTGGCTCTCAATACTTCCCGGTCCACAGCGATATAGATGAGCCTGTTAAGCCAGCACAGGCAGTGGTTCACATGTCCGTTCCCATGTCCCAGCTCTTTCTTGAGAAAGATTTTGAAGGATTCGGCGAACTCCTCGGTGATGTCTGAAAAGGCGATGTCCCTCATCCCCTGGATTCGATGAACTGCCTCAGATTGAGCTGGGTTGTCTTTGACTGGCGATAAGTTGAGGTGGAGTTAATCTCGACTGAACGGATTCTAAGCCGTTCCCGTTCTGCCTCTCCGGTCTGCAGCAGGAATTCCGGAATGGAAACGGTATTTGATACGGTAGCTTTGAGTAATTCCGCCGTGACCACTCCCTGGTTCTTCAGCAGGTTCCCGTATGCCTCTTCCAGTCGGCTGCGGAAAGCGGTAAGGCGGTTGTTTTCTTTGTTCATCCTGATTTCTCCTTTGTTACTGTCCCAGTCACTGGGCTTGCAATAGATGCCTGTCGTGACAGCTGACTTCCTGCCGTCGATGCTGATCCGGCAGAGGATGGCTGTCGTTCCGTCCGATTTCACCTTGTTACGGTTGATGTAGAACATGAGTCTGAATGTACTGCGCATGGTAATGACGTTTTTAGGATTAAAGAATTAGTTTGAGATCACGTGTCGCCTCAATGAACCTGTCCATGTCTTCGAACAGTCTCTTCGGGGTTACACGGGCGTAGATTTGGGTGGTCTTTATGTTGGAGTGTCCCAGCATCTTGCTGATGGTCTCGATCGGCACTCCCTCCTCGAGTGTGATCAGAGAAGCGAAGGAATGCCTTGCTGTATGGTAGACAAGGTCCTGGCTGAGTCCTGCCATCAGGCGCAGGGATTTCATATTGGCCCTGAGCGTATGGTAGTCCTGCGGTGGAAAGAGGGTCATGCGGGCATCATCACGGTACTTTTCGATCAGCACGAGGGCTTCCGGCAGCAGCTTGACGCGCCCGAGGTAGTTGGTCTTCTTCCTCCGGTACTTCAGCCAGAGATTGTTTTCTTCATCCGTGAAGAGGTTCTCCCGAGTGATACTTACCACATCAGCATAGGCTGTGCCGGTGTAGCAGGCGAAGAGGAAGAGGTCCCGGGTGATGACATGCGACCTGCGTTTCTCTGGAATCTCCAGATCACGCAGTTTCTCGAAATTCTCCCGGCTGAGTGCTTTCGGTGTACTTTCCTTCTGTTTGGGTAGTTTGAAGTGGCAGAAATGGTATTTCTCCGAATGTCCCTCCTTGTAGGCGATACGGCAGATCTTTTTCAGGATGGCCAGGTAGCCGCGAAGCGTGTCCACGGCATGTCCTTTTTCCATGAGGATGAAATCCTGATAGTCGCGGATGAACTGCTCGTTGAGTTGCCCGAATGCCAGGTCCGAGACCTTGAACTTCGCCTTGATGAATTCGGAAAGCGTGCGGTAGGTGAAGAGGTAGGTCGAGAGTGTGGTGGGCGCACGGTCTACGCCAACACGGGCCTTCATTTCCCCATTGTGTCGGTCGAGAAGCTTGAGCAGGGTCATCTGTATGCCCGCATTACCCTGAAACATGTCCCTGACCGCGGCGGCATCGAAGTCCTTTTTCCTTTCCATGAGGGAATTGAAGGCCGAGTGTACGGCAAGCAGTAGCCTCCCTATTTTTCATTGGTTTCCACCGCTTTCCGGCTTTTGCCGTTCAGCCGACTCTCACGTGCGTTCCATAGCTCAGGGGTACAGGATAGCTTGCAGCTGAACTGCGCCATCGTGCGGTTGAGGGTGATCCGTCCCATGATCGGGGCTTTGCCGTTCTTGTCCGGCTCGCTCTTTTTCAGGTAGAGCAGTACCTTAAATTTTTCCACTTTCATAACGCTCTTTTTAGGTTGTAAAAATACTCCTTTGAAAAGCGCCCTTTGGCATGCAAAATATTGATGAACAGTGAATACAAATCCGCTTTGTTCTTATCGATAAAAATCGGTTACCTGTCGTCGTTTCAGAAACAGGCGGCTAACAGCCTGGTAACTGAAACGCTGCAATATTTTGTTTTCTTTTGCAGGCCAGCCTATTCTGCAATTCTCGTAAAGTGCTTAATTATAAACGTTTTACGTTTTATACTCGCCATTCCGTTTTTTACTGCATTTCTAAATATTACTTATACCGCCCGTCACACTTGGGCTACGACGGCTTATTATTGCGAAATTCATCCGGGTATTATCTCCGAAGCTATGGGACATTCGTCTATCACTGTAACCGAGACTTATTTGAAACCTTTCAGGAGTAAGAAAAATTGATGAAGCTAATAGACAGGTTGTTGACTTTGTCCGACGATCTGCCGGTGGATTAATGTCTTGATAAATAGCCTGTTACTTCATAGGTAACGGGAATAAATGCCGGTGCAAATATGAGCATATTTCTTAAAACAACCAAACGAAATCACACATTTTTCTAATAAACTACTCAAAAGCGGAACTAAAACAGATAAAACACGTGGATTCTTTGTATTAGGGCTTTGTTAACTTCTAAATTATGCCAAAGATTTCCCTCCCCTCTGCCGCTTATCAGAAGCAGGGGTAAAGAACTTTCATAATCTATCGTATCATTTTTCAGTATTGACTACTCTAAAAGAGCAGGAACAAAGGTTTCCCTGTTACCTATGAAGTAACGGGCTGTCTATTATTGAAACTTAGTGTTTAATAATATATTATTAATGTAATTTTTAAGTAGTTATGAAAAGAAAATTTGTAAAAGTGATGTTCTTCGGGGCGCTGGCACTTTCTACTGTCACCTATGTAGGTTGTAAGGACTACGATGATGACATCGACAATCTGCAAACACAGATTGACGCTGTAAAGGTGTCACTCGAGGAGTTGCAGACAAAGGTTAACAGCGGTTCCGTTATAACAAATGTTGTGAAAGGAGAGAACGGAATTACTGTGACGCTTAGTGACGGCAAAAGCTATGAACTGACTAATGGTAAAAAAATGGTGCGGATGCTGATGTTTGGACGATTGGTGAGAAAGATGGCTATTGGTACAAAAAATGGTGTGAAAACCGAATATAAAGCTGTCGGAGTAGATGGAGCACCCGGTGCTGCCGGACCGGCTGGTGGAGAAGGTACACCCGGTGAAAACGGTAAGTACTATGTACCTAACAAAGAAACTGGCTGTTTTGATATTTATCAGGATGGTAAATTGGTAGAAGCAACAGATATTAGTTGGAAAACCGCAGCATCTGAAGGTGGAGTTACTGCTGTTCTTAATGGTAATGTATTGACACTTCAAGGAGTTGAAGGAGCACCGGATGGTATAGCAATAGACATCACTTCAGGCATTGCTTTATCTTCTATCGCATTCATTCCTGATGTAGTAAGTACAGATGTTCCTTATGCAACTACTAGTAAGCCTTTCTATCATATCGAGAGTTATTTAAATGAAGCTAAGTTTAATACTACTAGTGGCGAATTCATTGCACAGAAAGATTGGGGTAAATCAAATGTTGTGGCATTGAATTATCGCTTGAATCCGGAAGATGCAAATGTTGACGGAAAAACTGTATTCGGCTTTATCGATCGTAAAGTGAAAACCCGTGCAGTTGGTGACAAGAAAGTGTTGCTGAATGTTGACGAGACGAAGGTGGCGGATGGTGTTGTAACTATCGGAACAACAATTAATCCGAATGCATTGGCTCAAAATGCTGAATATAATATTGCTGCTTTACAGGCATGGTATGGTCAAAAAAACCAATGACATCTGATTATGTATATGCTACATCTAGCGAGATTGACTTGGTACTTGCTGATAGCGTAAAAACTAAGGAAGGTGACGATGGTGCTATTACTTTCTATGAGCGTACAAAATCTATCAATAAAGATGGTGAATCAGATGATTTCATCAAACAGTTTGTTGCATTGGACGCTGCTGCAAACGCTACATTTAAATATGATGCTACTATTAATTTGAAAGATTATGTAGGATTGTATTCTAATGATAAAGATAATTGGTTGGCAGCATTGGGATTCAAAGGCATGAGTTATGAATTCTCAATACCTGAGAACTATTTGGCTGAAGATGACGAAAAGACAAATCAACAATGGTTTATCGTAAAAGAAGGAGAAAACATTGCCGGTAACGGTGTTATTAAAGTTAATCCTTAAGTGAAAAACGGAACTCCGGCTATCGGACGTACTCCTGTTGTTAGAGTAGACGCTTTCTTAACTAGCAATGCAGGTGAAAAGAAACTCGTAGCTTCATCTTATATCAAATTGGAGATTACAGAAACATCTCAGGCTCCGGACGAAAAACCTGATTATGGAATTATTGATATGTCTGCTGATAAAGCAGCTGATTATCATAAGTTAGAAGGTGATGAAAAAGCATTCACTAATGACTATAATCTTGATAATGTCAGCATGGACTATCAGGCTATCAACAATAAGATTTACGGTACTGCAAAATTGACTTCTACTACATTCTGGAATTATTATGGTGGTGATGATCATAAATATAATGTATTGGTTACTGTAACTGACAAAAATGGTCAGGAACTGACTATTATTGATCAAGAGGCAGAACAGAGTACAGATGTAGTGATAAATGATGAATCAGGTCTTCTTCTGAATATTAAATTGAACGATGATGCAACCAAGACCTCTGCTATCAAAGTGGGTATCAATAATCTGATCAAGACTCAGAATACTTACAAAGACGTAGACGGTAAGGGTGCTAAATACTCAGTTAAGATTATTATTCCTTCTAATGATACATCTCATGGTGATATTGTACTTCAACAAGTATTCTATGTGAAGGAAGAATGTGTTGCTTATACTTATAATCCTTTGTATTATAACGAGACATATAAGTCTCTTGCTGATGGAAAGACTTATAAGGATTGTATTGTAGTCAAAGGACAGGAAAACTCCGGTTGGGAAATGTCTTCTGTAGTGAGCGAGCATTTTGAAAATAATGAAGCAGGTGAGAATATCTTCACATACTATAATAAAGTTAATAATGTAAAAGCACTTCAGTTCCAATTGGCTGCTGGTGTAACAGGTGTATCTCCGTCTACTCTGGCTTCATTCTCAACAGATCAGACAGTTAAGTTGACTGAGCCGATGGCCGAACGTGATGATGTTAAGAACATGACTTATCAGGTAACTTTGGAAAATGGTGAAACATGTGATTTTGCATATAACATCGTATTCATTAATCCGTTTGTTGCTACAAAAGCTACCGGCATAAAGATCTTTGGTAATGGAATTGGTGTAAACACCGGAGCCACTATGCCTGAAGTTCTTGTGAAGGATAACGAAGGAAGCGCTATTTACTCTTATAGCTCTACTGCTACTGTATTAGTGTTGAGTGATAAAGCTACAAATACTTATAAACTGAATGCTGACATGGTAAGTGTTGAATATGCTTTCGTTGAAGAAGGTGATTGGGCTATACTTGACAAGAATATGTCTGAAAATTCAGAGTTAAAGGTTAATGCTACTACAGGTGTAGTTACTTGGAAAAACGAAGGTTCTACTTTGACTAGAGATTACAACCTTACGGTAATTGCAACTGTGACATTCAAAGATTTGTCAGTTGTAAAATGTGAGATTCCTGTAACATTGACAGAAAAAGCAATTAAATAACAAAGTCATGATTCTCTTATAAAGAAACTTGATTTGTAGATAAATTACGGAGGACGTTCCAGTAAACAAACGGGGCGTCCTCTGTTTTGAGTTGAATTATATAATAAATATGAAGATTAAATATCACATTCTGTTGGTTCTATTCCTGACGTACGTTAATGTTGCCTTTGCTTGGCAGTCTGGTTACACAAAAGAACAGTTTTCCGGAAAAGAGGAAGGAAAAACTGAGTTCAATCCACATTGGTTTCTGTCTCTGCAAGGAGGAGGTGCCTATACTTTAGGTGAAGCGATTTTCGGAGATTTGGTATCTCCGTCCGTAGCGGTAGCTTTGGGATATAAGTTTACCCGTTGTTTGCAGTTCGGGCAGAAGCAAGTGGCTGGCAGGCTAAAGGAGGTTGGGTAAATCCGGCAATTACTTATAAATATAAATATTTGCAGGGTGGCCTAGATGCTATGTTTGATCTAAGTAACTTGTGTTATGGTTTCCATTCAAAACGTATATTCAATGCATATCTTTTTCTGGGTATAGGCTTGAATGGCGCTTTTGACAATGATGAGGCTGTAGCTTTGAACGCAAGCGGGTACAATTTGCAACGTTTGTGGACAGGTAAGAAACTGTATGCTTCAGGACGTATCGGGCTGGGGACAAATCTTCGTCTGAATGATCATGTGGCTATCAACTTTGAGTTGAATACAAATATGTTGTCTGACAAGTTTAACTCTAAGAAAGGTGTGAATGCTGATTGGCAATTCAATGGATTGGTTGGGCTCTCTTTCACATTAGGAAAAAGCTCCAGGAAGGTGGCTCCTGTTTCTTATGAACCCGAACAACCTGTTTCTGTTACGACAGTGGAGCAGCGTCCTGAACCGATTCCGGTAGTGGAGCAATCGAAGCCGAAGGAAGACAAAATAGTTGTAGAACCTATGAAGCAGAATATTTTCTTCGCTTTGAACTCTGCTCGTATTCAGGATGAGCAACAGCAAAAAATTAGCTCTTTGGTTGAGTATCTGGAGAAAAATCCTGCGGCAAAGATTTGCATAACAGGTTATGCAGATGTAAATACAGGTAATGCAACAATAAACTTTAAGTTGTCCGAGGCTCGTGCCAAGAATGTTGCTGAAGCATTGAAATCTAAAGGCATTGCGGCAGACAGAATAAAAGTTGACTTCAAAGGAGATACAGTACAACCTTATTCTACTCCGAAAGAAAATCGTGTAAGTATTTGTATTACAGAATGAAATACTATAAAAGGAAACAGCTGAATGGAGATGCTTGTGAAAGTGTACCATTCAAATCACTGTTCCTTGGAAGGGATGCCTCCCTTTATTTCCCACGGACATCCCTTTATAGCTCTTAAGGCATCTCACTTATTACGCTAGAAGCAATTTGCTAGTCCCTTTTTCCCTATAGATAAGGAGATGTTTTAAGAATACAAAGAGCCCGGGCTTGTGAAAGTCCGGGCTTTTCGATATTCATCTATCAGGCTTAATCAGCAGAAAGTCTTTATCATACAATCCCACAAGTAAACTTTCTCCTTTGGCGTTCACTTTCAGGCCTCCGTATGTTGCCTTTTGATAAAGGGTGTCTTGACCTTCTTCAAAGAAGAAAGATTCGGCACCAAGAAATAAACGATCATTTACAATTTTATAGTTGATGATCAGTTCGTTATCGTTCAAAGGTTCCAATGCATCCTTAAGTCGGACAATACGGGCTACCCGGTTACTGTCGATATTTAATACGGCATATCCATGTGTAGCTACTTGTGTATCGCCGAGTAAGTCCGATGTAGCTTCTCTATAACGGAGGCTCATGTAATCACCTTGCATAAGTGAACGAGGGTCGACGGGAGCCAGTTCAAACAATACGAGTTGACCGTCTCTCAGTGTTTGTTCTTTCTGGTAAATGGACCAGTTGAGGTATCCTAACAAAAGTAACAGGTTAGTGATAATCAGTATCCGACTCTGTTTTTCATGTTTCGTTCTTTTTTGAGTGAAATAATACCAAGCGATCATGAATATGATTCCTGTGAAGAAAAGCGTGATTGACTTCACAAGCAGGCTTAGGTTCAAATCATAGTAGTATTTGGAAACGGCATAGATAAAGAGTAGGAGTGCGGCGGCACATTCTGCTTTATAGCCATAATGAAAACATATCAGTATCAGTAAGAGACTACCCGACAGATATGGGGCGAACATTGTCGGCAGGCAGATAAGGATACAGAGAATGCATATTCCGATCTGACTTACCGGGTTCGTTACTTCCATTACCGGCATGATACGTTGAATAATAAGAAGAATCCCGATCCAGATAAAGATAGATAGTAACCAATAGGGTGCGGGTATTCCATAATTAACAGACAATCCGGCTAATAAGCAGATACAGGAAACGAATAAGCCGGAATGGAAAGGTGTGTATTTGGAAACTAAGTTTTCCTTTAATCCGGTCAGGATATCCCTTTCGTATAGATTGGTGAACAGGAAAACTGCTAAAACCGGGACTACTGCTATTTGCAAAAGTTGTATTGACGAAGATAAATAAGCTAACTCTCCGAGAAAAGAAATAATAAATAGAATGACAGAAAGGAAAGGTAAGATGAAACCTTTTGATAAGAAGAAAGTGAAAATGCCGGTTATCGCAAGTGCAATAAAGAGAGCATTTGTACTTTTGTTTAGTCCATAAGCAATCAGTGCACATCCGGCGATGTACAGAGTGATATTCATTGCATCCAGAAAAGGAACTGTGAGCCGGCGACTTCTTGTCAGGGTAGTAATGATGAATAAACATCCGATTATCAGACTGGATGTTTCAGTGCGGATAATCGAGGCAACTACCAGAAATCCCAAAAAAGAAGATAGTAGTCAGGATTCCTCCGATAATTGACACTACTTGGATTGTCAGGTTATTCTTCTGTGCCATACCATTGCCTTTTTAGGTGGAGAATAGAATATATAATCAAGGTCGTTCCTGTGATAACGATAATTCCTGCAAAGAGAAATAGATTGACATTTCTGAGATTACTGTGTGATATAAAGGTAGTCAGCAGGATCATTAGAGTTGCAAAAGGAATGGTAGCGAGATAATACAGATTCTTTTGTGTCCGACCGAACCACAATCCTACCGAAAACAAAAAGAATGGTACGTGCTAATGGGACGGATAGAATGGTATTATCTTCACAGATAGCTGCCATTGTAAGATAACTGGTATGTATAATTGTAGCCAACGACAGGAGGCTGATCAGCCAATGGTTTCGTTTATTCAACTGCCCTTTTATGTTCATTCGCTCCGCAACGATCGTTGATGTGGCGCATATCCAGGTTACTGCGCTGGTGAGCAAAGCGCTGGTCCACGAATGACCGGGTACTATTTGTATTACATACAGCCATATTGTTATACTGAGTAGTCCGATAAATGTCAGCCACAACGGGGCGAAACGGATAGCTACTGCCCAAAGAAAGGTAAAAAGTGTCCACCCGAGGAATAGGTGGTATGCATCGGCTCCGGTCTGATAGATTTGCCCGAATACGGCAAAAAGCGTACCTGTCAGAAAGGTTGCTCCGGTAAGGAGAACCTGTTTGACGAGCGTACTCCACCGGGTGAATACGGCGAGCAGGACAGAGGTTGCCAGTAAAACTTCTACCATTCCCAGTTTGGCGAATTTGGGGAGTTCATCCCAATTGTAGGCAAAGAAGAAGATAATGCCTGCTACTGTAAAACCAATGCCTGCCGCTAACAAGAAAATGGAAAGAAATTGATTCCATTGTCTTTTATTCGCATAGAGAGCTTGCCGGGGCAAAGGTGAAAAGTCTGACTTTTCCATGTGCTTTATACTTTTGATGATTACAAACATAAGAAAATAAAATGATAATCACCTTACCCGATAATCTAAAATACCTCCCGTATATGTTTATAGTTAGAATTGATTGTGTCAATAACTTCTTGCGAACGCCCGTTGATTAATAACTTATACATCGACTGGGCAAAGCCTACCATTTGTCGAACTCAATTTGGGGAGGCATGGCGAGTGCGTTCGGGTCGGTCATAATATTAACAAGTACCGGACCGTCCATTTCAAAGGCATTGTATAGGGTCGTTAATACCTCCTCCGGGTCACTGACATTGAAACCTGTTATTCCCTATCGCTTCCGCTACTTGAGCGAAGTCGGGATTCAACATATTTGTCTGCCAGTCCGGTAGCCCGTCAACTTCCATTTCCAGTTTCACCATTCCCAGCGAACGATTGTTGAATACGATAATTTTAATCGGCAGTTTGTACTGAACCACCGTTGCCAGATCTCCTAAAGTCATAGACAAACCTCCGTCACCGCATAATGCGACTACCTGGCGTTCGGGGTAAGCCAAGGCAGCACCAATAGCCTGCGGCAAAGCATTTGCCATAGAACCGTGATTGAAAGAACCCAGCATGTGGCGATTACCTGTCGCTTGCAGATACCGCGCTCCCCATACGCAAGTCATCCCCGTATCTACTGTAAATACAGCGTCATCTGAAGAAAGTTTGTCAATCTCCGACATCACGTATTCGGGATGAATCTTATTCACTTCTCCTTTATCTTTCGTGTAGGCAGCTAAATCTTTCTTTACCTCTTCGTATCTTTTGAGCTGTTTCAACAGGAAAGTATCATCTGTTTTCGGGGTCAGCATACGTAATAATGCCTGAATAGTCATTTCACATCTCCACAAAGTCCGATGTCTACTTTGGCGCGGCGTCCCAGGCGTTCGGGCTTTATATCTATCTGGGCTATTTTGATATCATCGGGCAGGAAAGCAGAGTAAGGAAAATCCGTGCCGAGCATGAGAAGTACTTCCGCTTCGTGCATACTGTAATATCCTGAAGGCATTCCCAATAATCCGGTCATTCCTACCTCGTACGGATTTTCGTATTGCACTTCCATTTTTCCTTTAAAAGTATATGCTACCGGGGCATTCAGTTTCTCGGAAAGGGCAATCACTTCTTCGTGCGCCCCACGGCAACCGATGCCACAGAATAAGGTGATACGTTCATGACTGTTCAATAAATCGGCCAACAGTATAAGGTCCTCTTCCGAAGGACAGACTTCCGGCCGGGTGAAATAGTTCCGGACTGACGAATCGACAGAAACGGCCGATGCCTTTGCCAGATCTCCCGGTAAGCCGACTACGGCTACTCCTTTACGAGTAATAGCTGTCTGAATGGCCGACTGGAGCATACGCGGAAATTGCTTGGGAGTAGTGGCTACTTCATTATAATAACTGCAATCATTGAAAAGCTTGATTGTATTGGTCTCCTGAAAATATTCAGTACCGAATTCTCTGCTTGGGATAGTGGAGGCAATAGCTATCACCGGTGCACCCGACCGTTGTGCGTCATACAAACCGTTGATAAGATGCATGTGTCCCGGACCGCTGCTACCGGCACAACATCCCGGACGTCCTGTCAGTTGCGCTTCTGCTGCGGCGGCATACGCTCCCGTTTCTTCGTGCCGCACGTGTATCCATTTTATTTTATTATTCTTCCTGACAGCTTCGTTTACTTCATTCAGACTATCGCCTGTCACGGCGTAAATACGTTCCACTCCCGATTCTGCCAGAGTGTCTATTAGTTGTTCTGCTATTTTCTTTGCCATATCTGTAATAGGTTTAGGATTGATTCTCTGATAATAACAGATGTCTGCAAAGAAAAGTTCTATTTTAACATACGCTAATACCGGTATTGTGTCGGTGCACATCGCGGCTTTTATGTTAAAAATAAATTAGTAACAGGTTTTTGGTAAAGTAGCATAAACAAATGTAATGTCCTTTTGTTATCTTTCTAGGTAAAATCTTAACCTAATGTTTTAAACCTCTAAATAACTCTAGAAAATGGACAGAAATGAAATCGGTTTGAATGCCGGTAAAGTTTGGCAGCTGCTTAGCAATAATGAGAAATGGGGCTACGGAACTCTGAAAAGGAAATCCGGGCTGAAAGATAAAGAGCTGGGTGCCGCTTTAGGCTGGTTATCAAGAGAGAATAAGATAGAGTTTGACCAATGTGATGAAGAACTCTATGTATATCTCTGTGTAAATGTTTACATCGGCTAAAGGAGTTTGGTACTTGCTGAAAACAAAGAAATTCCCGGAGTGGTAACGTGTAGTTAGTGCTTCGGGGATTTTTGTTTTTAGATATATCTTCGTGCTACTTGATTTTTGAAAATAAATCTGTTACTTTCCATCCAATTTAAAATGTAAGGAAACAATGAGAAGTTTTGCCTCTGATAATAATTCCGGTGTGCATCCGTTGGTAATGGCAGCGTTGAACCGGGCAAACACAGACCATGCATTAGGCTATCGAGACGATAAATGGACGGAAGAAGCCGTTGCAAAAATAAAAGAGACTTTTACACAAGACTGTGTGCCGTTGTTTGTATTCAACGGAACGGGTAGCAATGTGGTGGCGTTGCAGTTAATGACGCGTCCGTATCATTCTATTTTCTGTGCCGAAACAGCCCATATTTATGTTGACGAATGCGGCTCTCCCGTGAAGATGACAGGTTGTCAGATTCGTCCGATTGCTACCCCGATGGTAAACTGACTCCCGAGCTGATGCAACCTTACTTGCATGGTTTCGGTGACCAGCATCATTCTCAACCGAGAGCCCTCTACATCTCCCAATGTACGGAAATGGGAACTATCTATACGCCCGAGGAACTGAAACGTCTGACGGACTTTGCTCATTTGAACGGTATGTATGTCCACATGGACGGAGCTAGAATTGCCAATGCCTGTGCCGCCCTCCGGCTTTCTTTTAAGGCGTTGACTGTGGATTGCGGAGTGGATGTCCTTAGTTTCGGCGGAACGAAGAACGGACTGATGATGGGGGAGTGTGTTATTGTATTCAATAAGGACTTGCAGAAAGAAGCCCGTTTTGTCCGTAAGCAGTCTGCCCAACTGGCTTCGAAGATGCGCTATCTCTCTTGCCAGTTCACCGCTTATCTGACGGATGAACTTTTGGTTGAAGAATGCCACGCATGCCAACGTAATGGCAGCTAAACTTTACAAAGAGTTAAAGAAACTCCCGGAAGTAACTTTTACTCAAAAGGTAGAAAGTAACCAGTTGTTCCTTACAATGCCCCGTCCTATTATTGATAGAATGTTGGAATCTTATTTCTTTTTATTTTTGGAATGAAGATAAGGATGAAATTCGTCTGGTAACTTCTTTTGATACAACGGAAGAAGATGTTGATGAATTCATTCGACTTTTAAAACGTTAAAAGGGAAAAAAGGGGACAACAAAAAGCCCACATAACGCTGTTGTAATAAGAAGTTTGAAACTAACTTTGTCTCTAGAGTTTTCAACTTCTTATTATATATGAATACTAGACAGAACAAGCTAATCTTATTCGCACTATTATTATTGACACAAACCTTTATTAGTGCGCAGACGCATTCTACTAAAATAGAACTGCCGGAAGACTCTATATCTGTTGCGGCCGTTAACGATTCTGTTCCGGCAAAGCGCAGCTTCTTTCAAGAAATTCCTTGACTACTTCAATGATGCCAACAAGGAGAAAAAGAATAAAAAGTTTGATTTCAGTGTGATAGGTGGTCCTCACTACTCCAGTGATACCAAGTTTGGGCTCGGGCTGGTGGCGGCAGGCTTGTATCGTACCGATTCTGCTGATACGATTCTTCCTCCCTCAAATGTTTCTCTTTATGGAGATGTGTCGACTGTCGGCTTCTATTTGTTGGGAGTTCGTGGAAATCATTTGTTTCCGCAGGATAAATATCGGTTGAATTATAACCTTTATTTTTATTCTTTTCCCCAGCCTTTATTGGGGGAGAGGATACGACAATGGGGCAAACTCCGATAACGAAAGTGACTATAAACGTTTCCAGGCACAGGTAAAAGTCGATTTTATGTTCCGAATGGCAAAGAACTTTTATATCGGTCCAATGGCCGTATTCGACTATATTGACGGACGGGATTTAGAAAAACCGGAGCTTTGGGAAGGAATGGCGGCACGGACAACGAATACGAGTCTCGGCCTTTCCCTTCTTTATGATTCACGTGATTTCCTGACCAATGCTTATCGTGGATATTATCTGAGGATAGACCAACGGTTCAGCCCCGCCTTCTTTGGTAATAAATATGCTTTCAGCAGTACGGAACTGACCACCAGTTATTATCACCCTATATGGAAGGGAGGATATTGGCCGGACCGTTTCACACTCTGCTGACTTATGGAGATACCCCTTGGGGATTAATGGCAACATTGGGAAGTTCTTATTCGATGCGCGGATATTATGAAGGACGTTATCGTGACAAGTGTGCTATGGATGTACAAATAGAACTTCGCCAGCATGTCTGGAAGCGAAATGGGGTAGCTGTATGGGCAGGGGCAGGAACAATCTTCCCGGAATTTTCTGCGTTTACTCCGAAACATATTCTTCCTAATTATGGTTTTGGTTATCGTTGGGAATTTAAAAAGAGAGTAAATGTACGTTTGGATTTAGGTTTTGGTAAACACCAGACCGGATTTATTTTTAATATAAATGAAGCTTTTTAAGAACATAAAGAAATGGTTGGAGAATCAGGAACATCTGTTTTACTTGTTTCTGTTCATCCTGATAGTACCTAATATTGTGCTCTGTTTTACGGAGCCGCTGTCGTTTATAGCAAAGGTCTGCAATGTCCTGTTACCTTTTGGATGTTATTACCTGCTAATGACACTATCGAGAAATTGCGGTAAAATGCTTTGGATTTTGTTCCTGTTTCTCTTTTTTTGGAGCGTTCCAGATTGTGTTGTTTCTATCTGTTCGGGCAGTCCATTATTGCTGTCGATATGTTTCTGAACCTGGTGACCACCAATTCGAGCGAAGCTATGGAACTGCTTGGCAATCTGACGCCTGCCATTGTCGTTGTGGTGATACTGTATATACCGGCTTTGGTGTTGGCTACCATTTCAATCGTCCGAAAACGAATGTTATCGGCAGCGTTTATCCGCAGAGAACGTAAAAGGGCTTTCGTCGTCTTCGGAGTCTCCCTTCTCAGCCTTGCCGGGGCATACGTACAGGATCCCGGCTATGAACTGAAATCGGACTTATACCCTTTGAATGTCTGTTATAACGTAGGGCTTGCTTTTCAGCGGACTGCCTTGACGCAGAACTATCACCACACTTCCAAAGACTTTACCTTCCATGCCCAAGCTACGCATCCGGAGGAGAAACAAGAGGTGTACGTGATGGTAGTGGGCGAAACCTCCCGTGCATTAAACTGGCAACTGTATGGCTATGAACGGGAAACGAATCCGTTACTTGTCCAGCAGTCGGGATTGGTTGCTTTCCCGAAAGTGCTGACAGAATCGAATACCACGCATAAAAGTGTGCCTATGTTATTGTTCTGACGTTACTGCTTGCAGTTATGACTCTATTTACCATCGGAAAGGAATCATTACTGCCTTTAAAGAAGCGGGCTTCCGGACAGCTTTTTCTCTAACCAACGTTTTAATCATTCTTTCATCGACTTTTTCGGAAGGGAAGCCGATACCTTTGATTTTATAAAAGAGGATTCGTTGGATTTTTTCCTATAATCCTTCTGACAATGAACTCTTGAAATTGGTAGAGCAGGAACTGGCCAAAGGTGCAAAAAAACAATTTATCGTCCTTCACACCTATGGTTCTCATTTCAACTATCGGGAACGTTATCCGTTGGGAGACGCTTTCTTTACACCGGACTATCCGGTTGAGGCGGAAAGGAAATTTCGGGATAATCTGGTAAATGCATACGATAACTCTGTCCGTTACACGGACAGCTTATTGGCACGCCTTATCGGCATGTTGGAGAATCAAGGTACAGATGCAGCCTTGATTTATACATCCGATCACGGAGAAGATATTTTTGACGACCCCCGTCATCTTTTCCTTCATGCCTCACCTGTACCGTCCTATTATCAGCTTCATATTCCGTTTCTTATCTGGATGTCCGACAGTTATCGGGAAGCCTATCCCGAACACTGGGAAGCCGTGACGGCTAATAAAGAAAAGAATATTTCCTCCAGCAGTTCCTTCTTTCCGACGATGCTGGACTTGGGAGGAATAAAAACTCCTTACCGGGATGATTCGCAATCTGTGGCAACCCCTCTTTATAAAATGAGGCCGAGAGTCTATCTGAACGACCATAATGAACCTCGTTCGTTGGATGATTTAGGGATGAAGAAACAGGACTTCCATATGTTGGAAAAACAGGAAATCAACACCTAAACTTAATACTTGCTAAAATTTTCATCCAAAAGACAGATTGGCGTGTTATTTGCAATATGATGTATGAACGATTAAATTCATAAAACATGGCCTATATAGATTATTACAAGATTCTTGAGTTGACAAGAGTGCTTCACAAGATGATATCAAAAAAGGCTTTTCGTAAGTTGGCCCGGAAGTATCATCCTGACTTGAATCCTAACGACCCTAGTGCAAAGGATAAGTTTCAGGAAATCAATGAAGCCAATGAGGTACTGAGTGACCCTGAGAAACGTAAAAAGTATGATGAGTACGGAGAACATTGGAAGCATGCTGATGAATTCGAAGCACAGAAACGAGCGCAGCAACAGGCCGGAGGCTTTGGTGGTGCGGGCGGCTTTGGCGGATTCGGTGGCGGAGGACAAGGTTTTTCCGATGGTAACGGAACATATTGGTATAGTTCCGATGGAGAAGGCTTTTCCGGAGGTAACGCCAGTGGCTTCTCTGACTTCTTCGAGTCGATGTTCGGCCACAGGGGAGGCAAGGGACAAGGTGCTGCGGGATTCCGTGGACAGGACTTTAATGCGGAGCTTCATCTGTCGCTTCGTGATGCTGCTCAGACGCATAAACAGATATTGACCGTCAACGGTAAACAGGTACGTATCACTATTCCTGCCGGTGTAGCCGACGGTCAGGTGATTAAGCTGAAGGGCTACGGAGCCGAAGGTATCAACGGGGGACCTGCAGGCGACTTGTACATTACATTTGTCATTGCCGAAGATCCTGTTTTCAAACGCTTGGGCGACGACCTGTATGTTGATGTGGAAGTAGATCTCTACACTGCCGTATTGGGAGGTGAGAAGATAGTTGACACTTTGGACAGTAAAGTGAAACTGAAGATAAAGCCGGAAACACAGAACGGTACGAAAGTACGCTTGAAAGGAAAAGGATTCCCGGTTTATAAGAAGGAAGGACAATTCGGTGACCTGATTGTGACCTATTCCGTTAAGATTCCTACGAATTTGACGGATGCACAGAAGGAATTGTTCCGTCAATTACAGAGTATGAACTAAAATGAATGAGTACCATGCAGACCGAATTAATTATTGTCAGTGAATACTGTCACAAATGTCATATTGAGCCTTCATTCATTGAATTGTTGGAAGAAGGCGGTTTAATTAACGTACACACTGAAGGTAGTGAACATTATCTGCTCGTGTCCGAACTTCCGGACGTGGAACGTTATAGCAGGATGTATTATGACTTGTCCATTAATATGGAAGGCATTGATGCCATTCATCACTTGTTGGAAAGAATGGAGGAGATGAAACGCGAAATGGACTCACTCCGTAAGCAGCTTACGCTATACCGCAAACGGGAAATAGAAGATACTGACTGGTAGAAAAATAGAGCTTCTGTTTGTACTAAACAGAGGCTTCATTTATAGTAAACAGAGGCTCTGATTCACTCAATCAGAGCCTCTGTTTTAATAAGACTGTTCCGAGAGAATATGACTATCGGAGATATGTACAGATTTCTTCCAGATAGTGCGCATCAATATCATCGAAACTATCCAATGAATCACTGTCAATATCCAGCACTCCGATCACGTTCCCTTCTCTCATCATCGGTACAACTATTTCCGATTTGGAATCGGAACTGCATGCAATGTGGCCGGGAAATTGTTCTACATCAGGAACAATCAGCGTATGTGCTTCTTTCCAGGCCGTGCCGCAAACTCCTCTGCCAAAACGGATACGAGTGCAGGCGATAGGCCCTTGAAACGGACCTAGCACAAGCTCATCTCCTTTCACCAGATAAAAGCCTACCCAGAAGAAATTGAAAGTCTGCTTTAATGCGGCGGAAAGATTCGCAAGATTGGCTATGAAATCCGTTTCCGTACTTATTAATGCGTATAACTGTGGGAGTAGTTCACGATACTTTTCCTCCTTGCTTCCCGCGTTGATTGATAAATTTTCTGCCATATCGGTTGTTACTTGATTTGATTTAATATACTTGGATCTTTTTATGTTGTCGTCTTCTGCAAAGAAGATAATCTTCGTCAGTATTTCAGCCGTTTTCGGGTCCTCATCCACAAATGGCAGGAACAAGCGTCCGCGGTTTTGTGAATGTACCGGGAGAACGGCAATCTGTGCGCCTCCTTCCTGATGAATCACACCGCTTCCCAAGTGAATGTTGTACTTGCCCAGCTTGCCCTCGATACGGACAAAGTTGCCTTCCACCTTCACATTGTTGAAATGGAACAACGGCATTGTCAGTTCCACCAATACGCTACGCATTTCGATCGTAGAGTGACTGGTTTCCGGATCTACACTTCCGGCGTGCGCCACGCTTACGGCAACGTCTACATCCCTCATTACTTCGGAGAACACAACGGGGAGGAATCTCCGAAATCTTCATGGGCTTATAATCCTTCCGGTTGTAGAAACAAACATATTCCAACGTAGGAGCTTCGATGTCGGCAGGCGAGAACCAATCGGCCATTGCGTAAATATTGGCAATGATATTCTCTTTGTAATAGATCTTTTTGAAGTCCGTCCTCATAGTCGGCTACCCAACGACGTCCCTTCAGTACGGCAATTGTTTTCTGCGGTTGAATCTGGTTGCCGGCGTAGCGGCGGGATTGTGTTGCTTCCGCCTCTTCGGAAGTAGGAACGTAGAGCTCGCGGAACACCTGTTTGAAAGGTTGGCGGATTGCTTTATCGAACAGGAATTTCTGATATGCGTGCCAGTTGCCGCTTGCATACAAGTCGGTGGGGTGGGCGATGCGTAACTCGTCTTTCGCTTTTAACGGGAGGCAGACGGCGTTTGCCGTCACCAGCAATCCGTCAGTGTAGAAACCTGTTTGTCCGTTACAGATAAAGACCAGATGTTTCAGCAACGGCCATATAACGGGATTTTGCATCAGCTTGCGCAACTCGCTTTCTTCAAAACGGGTACAGTCTTCCATTGCTTGCTCCAGCATAATGCGCGAACGGGTATACTGGTCTTTCAGCTTCTTATGCACCGCTTTCAGTTCTTCTACATACGGATGTTTTTTCAGTTTGGCGGGCATACTGTTGAGCTCTTTGCCTGCTTTGATCTGCTTGATCTCTGACTTGCCTTCTTCGCTGACTTGCACGTATACTTCCACACCGTCTATCTCTTTGGGAGTCAGGTAAGGGAGCAGTTCTTTAATCAGCTCCGTTTCCATGCTCCATGTCAGGCGGGTGACGTCTCCGTAGCCGGAATTACGTGCAAGGTTTTGCAGTGCGATGCTGACGGCTTTCTTTTCGCTTTCCTGTCTTTGTGCACCGAATTCCTTGCTTTCTTTCAAGAACTTTTGCAGGTATTGGTAACGTTCCAGCAATTCCTTGTCTGCTTTGCGTCCCAATGGGATCAGTCCGTAACTCATCAACAAATCCTTGTTCCGTTTGGCAATGATTTCCTTCTTTACATCTGCCGCCTTTACCGTGCCGCTGGTTGCATCGGCAAACTTGCGGGCACGGGTGTGGCTGTTGCTGCATGAAATATATTTGGAGGCATTGTAGACTACTTCAAAGCGTTGTTTGCCGATAGTCTTGAATGCATCTTTTGAACCAGTCAATATCAAATGCGCCTTTCCGGAGGTCTTCCACATCAATCGGGGTATAGCGGGCGATAATCGCTTTCTTTTTGTCATCGCAGGTCTCATTGGTATGGGCATGGAAATAATAAGCTGCGCTTGTCAGTCCCTTCCAATTGATCGCCTTCTCGGTAAGTTCTATCCATTGCGGGGCGAACATGGCAGCTTCTACCAGTCGTTCATTGCTGATTTCAGCCTGTTTTGCAAGCTTTTTCAGTTGGGCACTGGTGTCTGTCGGCAGTGGATAGCAGGCGTGGAGCAGGCTGCTCAATACCCGCGTTTCGTATTGTTCCAGTTATAGCTGTCGCGAATGAAGGTATCTTTGCCGAATGCCTGCAGGATGCCGATGAACGTTTTGGCTCCGTAGACATAAGACAATTCTTCGGCAAGACTGGTTACCTGCGTTTCGGAATCTCCCCGTTTCAATTCTATTTCCAGAATCCTGTCGACCACCTTTTGTGCCAGTGAACGGAACAGAGAGAAGTCGATTCCTTTGATATCGGCATACCTTTCTTTCTCTTTACTGAAACGGAAATTGTCATTCAATACTTTTTTGTGATAGCCTCTACGCGGCTGGGGAGTTGACACGTCCCATCATTTCCCGGTAAACTTCTTCGGCCGGAATTAATCCCAGCATCCATGCTCGGGCGAAGTCCGTAGCCTGGAGGTAAGAGTCCGTTTCTTCCAGTTCGGGTGTATGCTCCATGTAATTGGTGAGCTTGTAGAGCTGGTAGCGTACGGTGAAGTAGCGGACGAACAGATCATCGCTGATCGGCTTTTGAGGTATTTCGAGCCAGAAGTTCACAAACTTGTTGTTGTGTATCGGGTAAACGATTTGTTTCTTTTCCGTATTCCATTTTATCCCTGAGCCATGCGTGCTTGTTGGTATATTGACGGAAAATGTTTTCTGTATTCAGCAATGGCAATAATTGGAGCAGCATATTGACGGATAACTGTTGATAGGCAGCTTCATCCCTGTATTCATGAGCCAGTGCTTCGATGATATCGTTAATCTGATCGTAATATGTCAGCTTGCGGAGTTCTTTTTGCAGCCCGCGATAGACGACACCTGTATACATCCGGTTGATAAGCGGATCGAAGCTATTGGCCGATTTCTGGTCTGCTTTTCTGTCTTCCTCATCTTCCTCGTCATAATCGTCTTCATCCTGGGGAGTTCCTGTCGATGCAAGCATGAAGCTCATCATCAGTAATTTGTCATAACTGCCTATCTCTTCTTCATAGAAGGCTTTCCAAAGTTCCGGACGTCCGAGTCCGCTCAATCCTCCGTAGTTACTCCAGTTTATCAAGACACTATTGCCTATCAGGCACGCTTCCCCGTAGCTATTCTTAAACTCCGCGTTCTTATATGTTTCAATGTATTTATTCAGCTTCTTGAAGATGAGCTTTGCCCTTCCGAAGCAGATAAGTTCAAATGTTTTTCTCACATTGAATCCTTTGTCCGGAGTGATTTCCGGCAGGTTGACTTCCAGGGCAGGGTCGTACAGTCCGAAACCGTTCTCTTTCGTGTAGTGCTGTGTGACTGTCTTTTCCGTTCCGTCGCCAATCAGAGACTCTATCAATACCTTTTCCTTGGCGTTCGGTTTTCGGATTTCTTTGACAACAGGAAGAAGTTCCTGATAGATATCCTGTAGAAATTCTGTATTATGGATAGTCTTCATCATATCCAGACCGGCCAGACGGCGTTCCAATACCTTATCTGTCAGTAAGCGGCGGATACTGTCTGCCAGTTGTTCTTTCGGCTGTTTCATCAGCAGATTGATAGCGTTAATACGCATCTCGCTGTATTTGAATCGTAACAATTCCTCTACCTTCAGGTTCTGTTCGGGTGATAAAGTCATATCGGACAATACTTTATAAGCTTCGTCGCGTACATCTACCGAACGGTCACCGAGTGATTGAAGTACGTATTCTTCTTGTAATTGGCTGGTGGGAGGATTCAGTACAATGCCGATATATCCTGCTCTCATATAAGTTTCCAGAGTAGGCAGATAAGCACAGAGATCGTCCCTTAATGCCGAGTCATGCAGCATCCAGGTGATGTATGCCATTTTGAGTACAATGTCCGAACGGGTGAGGAATGCACTTTCCCAGAAGAATATGTACGGAGAGTAAGTCTCTTTGGCAGAGATTGACTGATAGACTTGTTTCAGGTATTCATAGTGGCGGACCGCTTCTTCTTTTGTTTCGAAGTAGTCGATAAGTTGCGGACCTTCTTGATAATTGCCGTACCGGCTGAGATGGATCCCGTTCATATAGAGAGGAAGAATGGATGCAACCACCGAAGGTTCGTTGTGCCATACTTCCAGCGCTTCTTTGCTGATGCGATGGTTCATCCCTGTATATTGCGTGCAACGCAGGAAATAGAGGAGAGTTTCTACCTGATATTTAGCACCTTCTTTGATGATTTGCGGTATAAGTGCCTGAATGTCTTCCGTATTATAGAATCCGATACTCCATAATGCCAGGTAAAGCTTGGTTGTGTCTTTGCTTTGGAGAGCCTCGCGGGCGTCCTCTTGATTATTCAGGAAATGCCGGATGAGTTCTACATATTTATTTGTGATACGGTCACTGCTGTCCTGTTCGCCGATACCTGTACTGACTGCTATGCCGCGTTTCACGGAAGCAAAGCGTTGAAGTCCGTTGTCGTAGATAATGGAAAATAGGTAGAGGTAGCTTTCGGGACAGCCTTCGTCCATTGTCTCTACGATAGCTTGCCGGAGTCCTTCTTGCAGTTTGGCAGCCAACAATAACTTCCCTTCCAGTTCGAGCAACGGACGGTATCCGCTGGCAGCGATAGCTTGCAGGTGTCCCTGATTCAGACGGTTGGCATTGTTTTCGCTGGTCAGCACGTTTTGCAAGTACTCAATGACGGTGGCATTTCCTTCCGCTATTTGGGCAGCCATCCAACTCTGGCAACTCATAGCGTCTTTGATTGTTTCTATTTCTTCCGGTGTTCTTCCTCCGTTGAGTATGGCCTGTTCGTTAAACCCGGTTGCACGTAGTTTCAGAAACTGGGTCAGTGCATCTGTCACATGGTTGAGATGCAGGGTCGGGTCAACCGAACGTTGTGAACGTCGTGAATACCCACAAGTATACGGGCAACGGGCCTTGATTTTCAAGTAAGTATGAAACAGCCCGGCATATTCGTCCCCCAATAAGTAGAGAAGTAGTTTATTTAGTTTTCCGTCAAAAGATGGGCGACATTCCTGATACTTTCCTCTCGGATGATTTTCGGTGATACAAGGCTCCAATTGCTCGCCATACGTCCCGTAACGGGTATCCATGTCAAGATATTGAATGAATACATCGAAGAGAACAGCCGTTTCTTTATCCAGCTTTTTTTTTATTCTTTATTAATTTGTCCACATACGGGATGATTCGTTTATTCAAATCTTCATTGTAAATGATTCTCATGATTATCTGTTTTTTGGGTTATTATAGATACTTACCATAATCTTCCCGATAGCATAGTCAGTCGGATAAAGGTCAGTGTAGTTTCTTCTTTTAATACAACAGGGAGAAGAAAGCCCGCCTGCTTCCGTGTCATCTATAAAGATACGGAAAATTCCGTCCTCATAAGATTGCAGCGCATTGACGATTGCTTCAGTTTCTGCGG
>VOFG01004745.1_pt1 | contig 49015 bp, 76 predicted proteins | sample 5384171 | NCBI WGS metagenome assembly VOFG01 (sample SAMN12384726, study PRJNA508395) | human gut metagenome | isolation source: healthy gut F | host: Homo sapiens
GAGAAAGAAATCAGTACGATTTCTGCTGGATGAAATGGAAACAGAGATTGAGAGGGTGGAAGAAAGATTATTAGAAATTGCAAATATTCTAAAACTTTGAATCATGATAGGGGGAGAGGGGCATTGATAATTTAGAGCATGATAAGACCGAGTGGCTCTTTGAATGGTTAATGAAACAAGATTTTGATAAGGATATTCGCGAGATGGAAAAAGCCCGAAAAGGAGAGAACAGAGAATCCGAACTGGGATAGACCGGTAGTTATGTACGGAGTACGAAGAATGGGAACATAAGTGCATAAAGAAACAAGAGATAGCAGTTGTTATTGATTGTATTCCATGGCAAAAGCGAGCTCGGACAGCTGAAACGCATTGGTATAAAATTCTTTTTAAGCGATTGGCTACAGACATCGAGATGGAAGAAGTAAAAAGGAAATACAAGGCGTTATAGAATATTTTCCTATTATGTAGAAAAAGGCTGGAGCGTGGATAAAATTGTATCTAGTATAGTTGAAGATGATCGGGAAGGTTATGGAATTGATCCGATTGTAGTTCACGAGATTATTCGTTCTTTTGAAAATTTCTACAAACGTCCGATACGAATATATAAACTTGATCGGAGTGTTCAGCTAAAAATAGAGTGGGAAGATGGCTAAAGAATGATAGTAGTTATGTTTCCTATTATGAAATCTCACATAATAGGAAACATTTAATGTAAGATTTAGGAAAAATGGCATTAATAGTAGTGTATATGCCAAATACAGCGATTTAAAAAAGAATTCAATGTGGATTTACAGTGATGTTTGAATATTTTAGTTGTATCTTCGTGATAAGATATAACGAATGAATTTATTTATCAATAAATATGAATGAACATGAGATGGAAATTATTAATTTTGGTAGTGTTAGTACTCATTTTACGTTTACCCGAAATATCAATATTGGGCAGCGGATCAGGCTTTCAAGTATAAGTTAAAACAAGCAGAGTTTGAGTTAAAAATAGAAAAATTGAAAGCGGATAAAGAAGCTGAGATCGCAAGAGGGTTAGAGGAAATCGTTAAAGCTAAAAAAAGATGAACGAGATACTTTTCCCTTTGTTATGTAACTATATCAGAAATAAGCAAGAATTAGAATGAGAATTTTATAAGTATGGATGAAATACGAAGTCGGAAAGATTTTTTTGAAATATTGTCTTCTATAAGAGTAAAGCAGGGTATAAATCGAAACCAAGTAAGTATAATGACTCGGGATAAATAATCCAGCGGCAATTAAAGTTATTGAAGAAGGGGAAGGAACTCTGTAATGGACTTAGTATTGAACTGGATAAGGGTTCTTGAGGACAGTTAATCGTGAATGATCAAGTCATAAATGAGGAGTTTCAGCTTAGAGAAACATTTAGAGTGATGAGAGAACAAGCGGATGATGAAAAATTAAGAACTTTTTATGGAGTAGGAAAAGCATCCGGGATTGATTGGAGAGTTGTACAACGGTGTGAAAAAGGGACAATAACAATAGATACATTTTTTTGGCTCTATTGAATTTTTACCAGGCTAAAACCGAATAGAAACAAAGAGTCAAAAAATTGTTTATTTCTGTTTATAAGAAAAAATGACGGTTCAATATATTTGTCGGAAAGTGAACTTGTCGATCCTACTTTTATAAGTAAACGGACCGATAGAGGCTGTTTTTGAGATTACCGGTACACGTTTATCAAATGATCTTTCCCCCTCTGAAGTGAAAAAATATATATCAGCGAATATATACGGCACGTCTTTTGTGGAGACAATACCAGGACGCTTTACTCAAGCAAAAACAAATTGAGCTGTAAAGTTGAAGTGACATACCCTTTCACGATTAGTATTAATGATGTTATGCAACAAATTAAAATGTAATAGTTAGCACAGATTTAGAGAATTCAGGTTTTTGTAAAATTAAGATGGATCAGATCTAGGTACGATTGAAATTCAGAAAATTGAGTTATGAATGAACATTGATTTTAAGTGAATTAGTCAAGACTTAATCTGACAGTTACGCATAAAAAGAATAATTTTGTAACAGAAAACATGAATAGAGAAGAATTAGAACAAATGCCCATGTCCGAATTGGAGCAATACATCCAAAGTCATCCGTATGACCAATCTTATAAAAACAAAACCGCTTGGTTGATATATGCTTGCCGTTTACTTAATGGCATAGGATGCCCCAAAGACCCGGAAAAGCCTTAGACTATTTTGAAGAACTCGCCGCCGCCCGAGAAAATCCAGCAGCATTACAAGCTGGGAAGTGCTATTATCAAGGTATCGGGACTTCTTCCGACTACCACGAGGCATTGAAATACTTTGAACAAGTAAGTAATTGGCCAGATTCCATTTCGAGGGAAGGGTATTTATGGAAAGGCAAATGCCTATTAAAAATGAAAAATAGAGAACAAGAAGCGGTTAATTGCTTTAAACAGGTTATGCAAGGTATCAAAACGCCTAAGCAAATACTACATGCAAAACCGAAAGTAAAAAATGAAGCACAATGCTTACTAGGTATGTGCTACTATTACGGAATTGGAGTGAAAGAGAACAAAGAAACTGCGGTCCAATATCTGAAAGAAGCCGCATTAGGTAACGAAGCAAACCTAGCAGCCCAATACTACCTTGCCGATTGCTACCAAAAAGGTATCGGAACAGAGGTGAATCTCGAAAGGGCTGAACATTGGCGGTCTATGTGTTTTGAACAAAATTACAAGGAATTAGTGAATGAAATGGAAGAAGTGTTGGGTATAACGTTAATAGATATTTGTGAAAAAAGATAGTATTAATATTAATTATTTAATGAGAAGATTATGGTTTTCAGTGAATTAATGGCAGCAGGACAAGCAGGAGATGCTGACGCACAATTTAAGTTGGGAAGTGGTTATTATTATGGTAATGGAACACCTATAGATAGAGAGAAAGCTGTTGAATGGTGGCAAAAAGCGGCAGAACAAGGTCATGCAGGAGCGCAATGTAGTTTTGGCTATTGCTGGTATAAAGGTATAGTGGTGGAAAAAGACATTACTAAAGCTATAGAATGGTTTCAAAAGCGGCGGAACAAGGAGATGCAGACGCACAATGCCATTTGGGTCAATTTTTATACTAATGGAGAAGGAGTAACCACAAACAAAACAAAAGCAGTGGAATGGTTTCAAAAAGCAGCGGAACAAGGTCATGTACAAGCTCAATTAGAATTAGCCATACATTATGATTTAGGAGCAGGCGTACCCGAAAATCCAACGAAAGCTGCAGAATGGTTTCAAAAAGCAGCAAAAAACGGAAACTCAACTGCTCAAATCATTTTAGGACTTTTCTATTATCAAGGCAAAGGAGTGCCTAAAAGTAAAGAGAAGGCCATGGAATGGTGGAGAATAGTACTTGCGAAAGGTAACGCCGAAGATGAGAGGATGTTGAAAAATGTTTTTTTCAATAATAATGTAATTCTCTAAATTAAGTTTGAAGATAAACATAGCCTTAGACATTAAAATCGATTCATGGAAAAAGATACTTCGCACAAAATTGACAATGAAGGTTATTCTGTAACTATTTACGACACAGAAGGAAGTGATGTATTGCAAAAAGACAGAGTAACCATGTCAACTAAACCAATGAAAGTCATTTCTTCTACCACTGATGAAATGACCATGCGGGGTTGGGGAGTTTATACTGTTCCACTGGCCGATATCCAAATCCCTTTCTCAAATTATGGACAAACCATATATCATCCTGGTGGAATAATTCAAGAAATCACTTTGCATATGTTTGACAGAAACGTTGATATCAAATACAAACTTTAAATCAAACAATCATGGAAATCGAAGAATTACGTCAGGTAGCAAAGCAAGGTATTGCAGAGACTCAATATAACTTAGGGGTCTGTTATTATAATGGTGACGGAGTTGTTACAAATAAGGCAGAAGCAGTAAAATGGTTCCGCATATTGGTTAAACAAGGTTGTGTAGCGGTACAATACGTTTTAAATACCATTGCCAAATAATAAGGTGTATATAAATTAAAATGGATTATAGGAATGAAACATGTATTATTGATTATCGGAAGTTTGTTGCTACTGTCGGCGGAAGAGGGGTATGGGAGGAGGAAGAGAAGGTGGTTTTGGGGAGGAGCAGCAAAAGTTGGCTGTTGAGGTGTTGTCTTTGTATTTGGAAGTGGATAGCAGTAGGATGGCAGAGTTGGTGACTTCGAGTCAAGTGGTGGATTCCCTTGTGGGTAGAGGGAAAATGGAGAAAAGTTTGATCCGGCGTTTATTTATCGGACGGTGGCGCATGTGGATTCCATGGCAAGAACGGGGATAGAACTGGCGATGCAGAACAAACCTTGGGCATTGCTGGAGCTATTGGAGAAAGAAAGGGAGAATTTTTATGTCCATCAAATAATGTGATAGAGAATGAACTGGGATTCCACCAGTTGTTGGTAGTCCTTTATCAAATGTGTTATGGAAATACAAAAACGGCGTTTACCAAAATAGTGCCGTTGATGGAAATAACGCGGCTTCATATTTATGCCTGGGAAGTTATGAAAGGTGAGGAACATCCCTATTATATAGATGTTCTCGCTGATTTGTTAAGATGCTGTATCTGGGCTGAAGAGTATGAAAAAGCGATTGAAGTGGGAAAAGAATGGTGTGGGCGTATGGAAGAGGATGATGAAAATTATGTTGCCGGCATGGTGGTTTTGGGAAATTGTATGGTCAAGTGGGTATGATAAACAAACAAAAGCGTTGTTTCCGCTTGATGAAGAACTCTCCTTTGTTTGAGAAATTGAATGCAATGTCGCTTTCGGAGCTTTGTGAATAGGAAAGAAAAATTCAAGAGGCTCCGTTTATTACCATGCACTGTGATTATATATTGTTCAGCAATTTTCTTAAATAATATTAAAAACACCTAGCCTTACATTATTGGATGTAAAGCTGGGTGTTTGTTTTGCAATTTGTTGATTTACAGTATTCATTTCAGAGAGGGAGGGATCAATGACCAAGTGAGCAAAGATGATATAAATTATCTTATCCAGGCTAAGCGATATCGAGGTTACGTGAACAAAGATCATGTTAAACAATTTATTCTTTTGGCGAATCAAAGAAGATATCCCGAACTGTTTATTCATACCGGGAGAACAGGGAAAAAGAGTTCGAGAATTAGTGTATGGAACAAATGTTCAGATTATTTCTGGAAGTGAGCTTATACAGCTATTAGGTCTTGATTAAATTGGAATAAAGTGTAATTAAATAAGAATCGGTCGGGAGAGTTGTGTGCGAGATAAGTGGTTGATAATAAATGCAATAAAATTTAAGTATACAGGTATTGTAATAATAACAAATCCCTAGCGAGCCAGTTAGAATAAAGAAATGGTAATGATTATGAAATATAGAAAAGTATTTTTACAGTATGAGCTAATTGATGAACTCTATTATTTGAACGCTAGATCTAAGGTTTTACTTGTTCAAGATCATGGCGAAGTTGTATCTAGACGAGTAATTTCTTCATGATATGGGATACACAATAAAGACTTGGGATAATTAAAATTGCATAGATAATAATATGAAAATAACATAGATATGAGAAAATTTGAAGAAGGGCAAAAAGTACGTTGAAGTGGAGGAAGTGCAACAAAATAACTTTTGAGGAAAAATAACAAGTAATAATTACCTATATGGGAGCTGCTAAGTTTCAAATAATACGTAAATGTAGAATCTGTGGTCAAGAGTTTTTAGCTAAGACCATAGATTCATGGTGTTGCTCTGAGAGGTGTATTAGAGTTGCGAGCAAACGTAAAAAAGATGAAGAGGCAAGACAAAAGCGTTTGGACGAAGTTGTAAAAAATATTCCCAAAGGTGAAGACTATATTAAGGTGTCCGAAGTTTATGCTTTGTTTGGTATTAGCCGTGATACTTTATATCGCCTGATTCAAAGAGACTATTAGACACATCAATTTAGGTACGAACCAAATACGTGTAAGCAAGTCCGAATTGATGAAGTTATATCCTCTTCGCAAAAAGACATCAGAAAAACCAAGAGCCATTACAAAGTTATATAGCTTAGAACCCAAAGATTGTTATACCATTGGAGAAATATCCGAAAATATCGCATCCATGAGAGTAGTGTATATCAGCATATTCGAAAATTCTCTATCCCAACCAGGCAGATAGGTAATTATGTATATGTTCCCAAGAAAGAGATTGATAACCTATATAAAGGGAGAGAAGAAATGAAAAGGCATTTGCAAATACACGTGTAACAGTAAAGCTTCGTAAATCAGAATATCGTGAAGAATGGTATTTGTATCTTGAGGCATATCCTGTTTTTGAACCAGGTAATGATACACCACAAAGATTGCGTGAGTATTTGAATCGCATTATTACTACGCCTGTATGGGATAAGTAACGTAATGCCCGAACAAGTCGTACGGGTAAAGTGACTTATAAGCCTAAACGAGATTTGAATGGAGTCATTCTATGTAAGTCTCAATTGGATCAGGAGATGTGTATCTATGCCGATAAGGTAAGAAGTATCAGACAAACAGAATATGATAATGCAGCCCTATATTCCAATACCGATTCTGAGCAGGCTCAACAATTAGAGCGCTCACGTAGTAACTTTCTCGATTAATCAAGTACAACGTACCTGTCATGCCCGTAGTTCTGAATCCATCATCATTAACTGGAGAAGAGTACATGAACTTTAAAACTATATGTGGGAAGTGATACTATTCCATTCTCGCAGATAGACCTAAAATTCATGGAGGCATTCGCACATTCTTAATGAGTGTCCCACAAGGTGGTGGTAAAAGTGGTACGCTATCACAGAATACAGCATCCACATACTTTTCTATTTTCAAAGCATCACTTAAACAGGCATTCATTGATGGCTATTTGACCATTGACATCTCTGCCAAAGTGAAGGGTATTCAGGAGCAAGAGAGCCGAAAGAGTTCCCTGACCGTTGAAGAACTGAATAGCCTGGCACAGGCTCCATGCGATCCACTATTAAAACGTGCCGCTCTTTTTCAGCCTCAACTGGTATCAGACATTGCGATATTCAAAAATTAAAATGGTCGGAAGTAGAAAGAAGAGTTTAATGGTGGTTACAGATTGAACTTTACGCAACAGAAAACAAAAGGTGTGGAATATATGTCTATCTCGAGCAAGCTTTTGAATTGTGCGGTGAGAGACAGGATGGCGACTTGCTTGTATTTGTAGGCCTAACAGATCCTTCATGGATTAATCGACCTGTGAAAAAATGGGTCGAGGCAGCAGGAATCAAGAAACACATAACCTTCCACTGCGGCCGTCATTCCTATGCGACCCTTCAACTGGCTGGTGGTACTGATATCTATACCGTCAGCAAGATGCTTGGACATACAAATGTAAAAACCACACAGTTTTACCCCAAGATTGTCGATGCCAAGAAAGAGGAAGCGACCAAGACTATTAAATTGGATTTGAATAGTACTAAAGAATAACTAACCTATAGATTTGTTAATCTACTCCGACAAGGATGGATTCCAGCAGGAACTGCATGAACTCAGAAAACGTAGTGTACCAAGTAAAAAATTCAGGGAAGCCGTAAATGACTTCCTTGAATGATGTTTTTTATAGAAATAAGTCCTTTAATCTCTCAAACAAGCTAATGGTACAACTTTTACACCATCTGGACGAGTGTAAGCCATACTGCCACCAGTAAGAGTGATTAATAAGTCAGGTTCTCGTAGTGGGACTTGTTTCTCTCCCTCATTATGTTCTTGAATGAGTCTTTTGATTTCTAGGAGATGTTTTTGCTCCATCATCAATTTCGTGACTACCTAATTTGCATTCAATTAGCGCATAGCGTCCATCCGATAAATGAAGTACTAAATCAGATTCCAGACCATAGCGGTCTCGATAATAAGATATATGGCTATCAAAATCTGCTGTGTATGCCCTTAAATCACGTACACACATCTGCTCAAAGATGAAACCAAATGTTTTCAGTTGTGTTTCTAAAACCTCTGCATTTAATCTAATGCTGCTATAGCAATGGATGGATCCGTGAAACAACGCTTTGGTGCGCTTCGAATAGCGGTTTTACTTCTAATAGCAGGACACCAAGCATCAATATCTTGTATGACAAATAATTTTTCTAACGCAGTCACATAATCATCAAAGGTATCCATTGAAGAGAAACATCTTCGGAACCAGTAACATCAGCAAAGAATATTGCTTTTTTTGCCAAAGTGCTGATATTTCTTGCATACGACTTCATGATCAGTTTCGCTATCTTAGCATTTCTTTGTTTACCATCTACAGCTGAAATATCATTTCACATACACTGTTTACATAATCTTTAGCAATGAGCATACATGCCTTTTCTCCCATTTTTAAAGTTGCAGGCCATCCACGCGGCACGCAACGCGAATAAGTTCAGGTATCCTAAGTTTACTGGTAGCACCATCAATATCATAAGCAGAGTTATTAAATAATTCATGGATTGAAACCTCTCCAGATGAATCTTTAGATTCCCATAGACTCATTGGATACATCTTCATTCGAGTAATTCGGCCAGTTCCGGTATGCTTTATTTGAGCTTTATCTACCGTGTTACTTCCTGTTAGGATATATTGCCCAGGAATACCTCCACTAGTGTCAACGGCAGTACGCACTGCATCCCAAATTTTGGGCGCATCTTGCCATTCATCAATTAGTCGGGGCTTTTTCACCTTTAAGTAACAGAGAAGGCATTATGTTCGCTGTATTGATATATTCATCTGACTTGTCAGGGTCTTGCATTTTGATAACGCTTTTTGCATGCTGCTCAGCAGTAGTAGTCTTGCCTGTCCATTTGGGACCCTCTATAAGAATTGCGCCAAAGACCTCAAGTCTTTCTTGCAACATTGTATCTGCTATTCTAAATAGGTATTCCATACATTAGTAATATTATGCTGCAAAAATAATGATTTTGTTTGTATTACACAAGGTGTTCGGCATTTTTGTGGTGTTTTGATCGGTATTCTTGTGGTTTTTAATCGGTATTCTTGTGGTGTTTTGCTTTTGACTTGTGATAAATTCAGCAAATAAATTCTTAATATTGTTTGAATCAAAAATTTTCCCTACCTTTGTACTCGCAATGGTTTCCGACTTGTACCATGTGGTCGCAATAGGAATTAACAGGGAATGCCGTGAAAGTCGGCAACAGTTCCCTCTGCTGTAAGTCTCAATCTCTTAATTGGGGATATGATGTTAAAGTACTCTTTGCCACTGGTTTTCAGAACTGGGAAGGCGCTTTGACAGAGACAAGTCAGAAGACCTGCCTTGCGTATGGGATTTACAGTCTACATGGGTTTATGGACTAGAATCAACAAATAAGGCATTCCCTTTCTGGCTCCAAATCACTGCTGAAAGTCTATTGCAACGTTTGCTGTAAATCCGATTATTAACTTTTTAATATTGGTTTATAGCGTATGCTAAGGCTTTATGTAAAAATTCTATCTATTCTTTCACTACTTATCTGTAGTGGAATATATCCCCTTTATTTGCTCAAGAAAAGATACGCTCTCATCTACTCACACATTAGATGAAGTGGTTGTTTGTGCCGACCGGCTACAACGTGAAACAATCCCTGTTCAGGTTTTATCAGGAGAGACTCTTAAAAAATTAAGCGTCCACTCCGTGGCAGATGCTGTGCGCTATTTTTCTGGTGTACAGGTAAAAGACTATGGAGGTATTGGAGGACTTAAAACCGTCAATATCCGAAGTATGGGTAGCCACCATGTGGGGGTATTCTATGATGGCATTGAATTAGGCAATGCTCAAAATGGAGTAGTCGATTTAGGGCGTTTCTCACTCGATAACATGGAGGCAGTAACCCTCCATACAATCAAAAATGTAGAGGGCAAGCGCGACTTCAGAGTATTAGCTAATGCCTTTTATGCTAACGCCAATCCCGACCCTAATGCGCCAGTTGGTGGAAGTTGTGAGCCTGGAGTGATTATGGTAGCATACGATGCCAATAAAGATGGTGTGCCTAACGATAATGAGTGGTACGAAATAGCAGCTAGTTCACACGTTGATCCTACAAAAGAGACATTCTATCAAAAAATCAAAGATGCAGGATTTGATGTAAACCTCTATCGTGATTACGAGATTACGTACCATAAACCAGCCAAGGAGCCAGCGTCAAAAGATGAATGGTCTACCTATATCAGTTGGGAGGACAACCAGGGCCAAAAAGGACTATAAAGTGAAGAATCAGTTCCATAAGCAATGCTACTATCCGCTATGGACAAAAGGAGATAAACTAACATTCAAGGGTACTTGTCTGCCACAAAAATGCGATGAATGAAAGTGGTACAGGAACTTACTTTGTTCTCTATAAATTCCTTTATGGCTATGCCGACAACGAAATAAATTCAGCTGATGATTCGGCAATTGATATTAGTTGGGCCGTCAATAACAAAGGTCAGTATGTAGAGTTGCCAGGTGTGGACTTTATCAAGATTTACACTGGCGTAAACCAGGAAAATGGCTGGTTGGGAGAATGTTCAACAGAAATAACAGGAGTGGAAGATTTGCACATCTTAGGTGTGGATATTGATACTGCAAATAAATTATTAATCATGGAAAAGAAAATCAATTTACGCTTTATTGTAGTGGTAGGCATTATTTTGGTAGCAGCTCTGAGTCGTTTAGTTCCTCACCCTGCAAACTTTTCGCCCATTGGTGGTATGGCACTATTTGGTGCTGCATATTTCACGAAGAAATATTGGACATTCATCATACCGATTGTGTCAATGTGGATTAGCGACTTAATTCTCAATAATGTTGTGTATGGTGAGTACTTCAACCATTTTGTATGGTTTTATAGTGGCTCATTATTTGCCTATGGAGCATTTGCCTTGATTGGAGTGATGGGCTTATTCTCGTTGAAGAGGATAGGCATTAACAGTGTGCTCTTATCAGCATTGTCCGCTTCAATCATTTTCTTCGTAGTGTCAAACTTCGGAGTATGGCTATCTTCAGGAATGTATCCTCATCCTTGGCAGGGATTAACAGCCTGCTATATTGCGGGAATACCATTCTTTGGTAATACCATATTAGGTGATTTATGTTACTCTGCGATCATGTTTGGCGCTTTTGAGACTGCAAGCAAATATGTGCCACAGTTAAAATTGGCATAAGATTATAATCAGCAACCAAATCTCTCGCTGGTGTCGTTACTGGCGGGTGGTTTACAATTTATACTATTATGATACAGACTGTAGTAAAACGTGACGGACGGATTGTGGGCTTTAATGAAGAGAAAATAATTACTGCTATCCGTAAGGCGATGCTCCATACCGATATGGGTGAGGACATGGCACTCATTCGACAAATTACCGACCATATAGCCATCCGTGGTGAGGCGCAAATAACCGTAGAAGCCATACAAGATATGGTGGAGATGGAACTCATGAAGAGCCGCCGCAAGGATGTGGCTCAGAAATACATTGCCTACCGTAATCAAAGACGCATTGCCCGAAAGGCGAAGACCAGAGCAATGTTTCAAGAGATTATCAACATCAAATCAAATGATGTGACACGCGAAAATGCCAATATGAATGCAGACACTCCTGCGGGCATGATGATGAAGTTTGCAAGCGAAACCACCAAGCCTTTGTGGACGACTACCTGTTGGGCGAGGAGGTGCTGGAAGCAGTGAGGGAAAATTACATTCATATTCACGATAAAGACTATTATCCTACGAAGAGCCTTACTTGTGTGCAGCATCCGCTCGATCACATACTGCTGAACGGATTTTCAGCCGGTCATGGAGAGTCGCGTCCTGCCAAACGCATAGAGACGGCAAGCGTACTGGCTTGTATCTCTCTGGAAACAGCTCAAAATGAGATGCATGGTGGACAGGCGATTCCTGCCTTTGACTTTTATTTGGCTCCGTATGTGCGCTTTACATTTATAGAGGAGGTGAAGGCTTTGGAAGAAATCTATGAAAAGATTTTACGCACCTAGACACATCTGCTGAAGGACGTTGCATTATCCGTGAGTTGCTAAAAACGACTTATCGGGGCGTGGGAAATGGTGAAACTGCTATTTTCCCGATTCAAATCTGGAAGAAGAAACGTGGCGTTAGTTATTTGCCGGAAGACCGAAATTATGATTTGTATCAAATGGCTTGCAAAGTTACGGCTCGCCGTTTCTTCCCGAATTTCCTTAATTTGGATGCAACGTTCAATTACAGTGAGGAGTGGAAAGCCGATGATCCGTTGCGTTATAACCATGAAGTAGCGACAATGGGATGTCGTACCCGCGTATTTGAAAATCGTTTCGGACCGAAGACTTCCATCGGTCGTGGTAATATTTCCTTCTCAACCATTAATATTGTCCGTTTGGCTATCGAGTGCATGAATATCAAGAATTATGACAACCGTATTGCTGTGTTCTTCTCGAAGTTGGATAATATGTTGGAAGTGACTGCCCGTCAATTGCATGAACGTATGGAGTTCCAAAAGACAGCGTATGCGAAACAATTCCCATTGTTGATGCGGTCGTTGTGGTTGGGTTGTGATAAGTTGAGTTCGAATGATACGATTGCTTCAGTTATCAATCAAGGAACATTGGGTATCGGGTTTATCGGATTGGCAGAATGTTTGGTCGCTTTGACGGGAAAACATCATGGCGAGGATGCGGCTTCACAGGAATTGGGCTTGAAGATTGTCACTTATATGCGTGACTGTGCCAACCGATTCTCTGAAAAATACCAGCATAATTATAGTATATTGGCTACTCCAGCTGAAGGTTTGTCTGGTAAGTTTACTCGTCGTGACCGCAAGCAGTATGGTTCTATTCGGGTGTTACGGACAGAGATTATTATACCAATTCCAATCATGTTCCAGTATATTATAAATGTAGTGCGCGCCACAAAGCGGAAGTGGAAGCTCCTTATCATGAGTTGACACGAGGCGGACATATATTTTATGTGGAGATGGACGGGGATGCGACTCATAACCCGGAAGCAATCATGCGCATTGTCGATATGATGGATAAATACAACATTGGTTATGGTTCTAGGATGGCATTCAATTTTGCATCCTGGGCTTTCTCCCTCTCAAGGTTATATAGATTCTGCTCATATTGGTATTGGTGACAGAACAGCTCAATACGTCTCTTCTGGATTTCGCTTTTTATCTCTTGCAACTGATGTATTACTCTTATACGACTCGGTACTTCTTAACGATGTGCTTGCGCCTATTATATATTTAGCATAGTGCAGGCAGGAGATATAGAAAAGTTTTAGGAGGAAGTAACCACCTACTACAATAAAAAGGAATGTAGCTCCATCTTATTGATAACATATCGCACACACCAAAAGAGAGCATCGATGCCAGCAGTACCGATACTGCCAGCCAACGAGCTAAGTGTATATTGTTTCTTATCCATATCTATTGATTTTTATCTCGTCGGCAAATATATAGGTGAAAAGGCCAGTTTTCGTGTATAGAATGTTGATTCTATACACAATTCTATACACTTGGGGCGAAATTCAGACAATATACTAACGAAAAACGAGTAAATAGTTTCATAGAGCTTCTTATATCACCATCAATATTACAGGCTGGGCAACCCAAAAAACAATTGAAAATGTTGATCTCAAAACCATTCTCAAAACTTTTTTCATTTAAAGAATAGCGCTTCTTCGATATTGGTAAGAAATCTGGAGTATGGGCAAAGAAAATTTGTGTACCTTTGCATTGCTGTAAGCTTTAAATCATCATATTTACAAGGAATTACAGCGATCAATCGTGGCATTTTATAGCAAATTCGCCCCTTGTAGGATAATGTACAAGATGAATTTTAGAAACCATATCTGTACTATGTAATTATAAAACATTGATAATCAGATATAGTTATCTTTGAGCGAGTAAATAGATTATTAGAAAACAATTTAAGAAAAATGTATATGAGTAATATGGGAATAAAAAATGAAATAGTTATGGAGTTGTCTATCAAACTTGCCGAAAAAGAACTGTGTGATAACCATGATGTGAAAGTTGATGATATTAGTGAAGAACGAGATGGTTGTTATTGTTATAAGGAAAATTGCCAAGATGAGTTTAATTCATTATATGATAAATATTATAATCTATTGATTAATTTTTGAAGTAATATAAAGAAAGTTCAGGCGTGTCCGCAATGACACGCCTTTTTTTGTGTAATTGGGGCTGGGCGTTTAAATGTTAACATAAGATTAATTATAGGACATACTCCCATATAAAAGATCATTATAGTTTAGCCACATTCTGTTAAAATATAACATTCCATAAATATTATGGATGCGATCTTTTTTTTCCGTTGTAAATCAAGTATAAATGAGGGTTTCCCGACAGCTCTCAGACTTGCTAAATAGGTTTTAATTTCCTTCTCAGAAGTGCCGAAGCAGCTCTCATTTCTATACGAGAGTCTGGTTCAAAAAAAATACAACTTGAATCACTTAAATCAACTCGCCAAAGTCCTAAAGTGTTCGCCTCGTTATCTCTTGCCTGAAGAAGCACTTTAAAACATAAATTTCCGTCATAAGCTTTATTTTTACCGCTCAACAATAAAGGATCTGACAATTATTTCACGACACTCTTAACAATCTCTCCGCCATTTCCTCCGTTTACAAAAAAGTAGAAAACTTTTTTACATTTATCAAAACCAATACATTTATTCACCCGGAAAATCAGAAAAACAACAATCTGCAAAACTTTAATCACTATTGAATAAATCATGGTTATTCGCGTGCATTTTGGTTAAAAAACGTTTCATCTTATTACGAATTACATTTATTAATGCTACATTTGTGAAGAGAATGAATTCATTCTCTTTGTGTTAATTTTTTGCCTCATGCCTTCGGGTTTGAGGAATGGGTTTCAAATTTTAAATATGGGTTATTATGGCACAAAAAAAAAAAAATTCGCCGGGAGAGTTCCGGTCGAAACTCTTAAAGAGTGGGGATTTAACGTCGAGAGCATACAACGAAACGACGAGATCTGGAACGATCTTGAAAGTGGACGAAAACAAAACAACTTCTTACATTTTCTATAAAATTAAATAACATGGACAAGGAGGTTCCTGTCGTTTGTCGGGTTCATCTGTATGAAGACAAGGATGGGAAGGTTATACCCTTTCTTCACACGGTTAGAGCGTCTATTGACGCGAGTAACTACTGGGGCATGATTTTACAAAGGCTGAAGCCGAAGAATTATTCAAAAAGGGGCAAATTGCAAGCCTGTCCTTTTGCAAATAGGGAATAATACCAAACCCTGTTTAGTTGAGTTGACCGGGAAACAAAAGAAATTATTCACGTCCCGGTAGAAAACATTCACGTGAAAAACAATCTTCTCGGTGCTGAAATTAAAGAAGACCAGATCGCAATTATAAAAAATGGAGGACTCATCGTTGTGGAGGGCATGGTTAAAAAATGGCGTACCACTAGAGCCTATAGCTATCCGATTCGATCTGAATAAAGATGTTAATTGGGGGCATTATCATTCACAAAAGCAACACCGGAGTTACTACAAGAAGCTCGACGCGATTTAGAAGAATACCATCAGGAATCTAAAGGTACAAAACAAACCGTTGATATATCGCCAGATATTAGGAACAAGATGCTTGAAGCGATAGACAATAATCAAGCCAAAAAAGAAAAGAATAACAAAAAATAAAGGTAGGGGCATTTAGTTAATCACCTTGCACTTTGAATCCTACTAGGAAGCCTGAATAATCAGGCTTCTAATTTGTTATACTCAATTTTACGAGGGACAACATCTTTTGAAAAAGATGCCCCTGGTAAAATGTCATCTCACCTACATTTTTCCCACGTACTATTGCACGTGCCAGGCATTAAGCCTTGGCGCAATAGTAGCATAACAAATAAATGTAGGTGAGATGATGCAAAGATAATGAATATATCACATGAATACAGATATACTATTTCAAAATCTTTCCGAAAAATCCGGCATTTAACACTCCCGTGGCAGAAAAGACCATCAATGAAATTAAAATACTCGATTTACGTTACACGGAAGAGATCGATATCATATTTATGACAAGCCATGTTGCAAAGGTCAAGTATGGCAAAAAATTCAATCCAAACAATAGCAAACAGATCTTGTCTATCATAGCACCTTGTTTTAACTATGGCGGTATAATTGATAAAGAGGGGAATATACTCCTAACAGAAGAATTAACAAAAAAATCAAGGAACAAACTGTTGAAATTGGAGAAAATAGCTTAATTTCGGACAGTCCTAATAAAATAGTGGATTCTCTTGAAAAAGAATTAGAAACAAAACGAATCAACATGAAGAAAGAAACAACCAACAACTCAATTTATTTAACGACCTACGGGAACGCGGTGAAGAAATACCTGGAAACAACTTACCGCTAATATTCCAGAGCCTTCTGAAGATGGAATTACTGGATTCTTATTGCCTGAAGAAAGAAGAGAGAGCCATCGAACAGAGGAACAAGTTAGTGGATCAGAAGGGATATCGCTAGTGGAAGAGATGATCTGGGCAGAACTGATGAACGTATCGTTAGAAGAACTTCAAAGTTTCATACCCCAAGAGGCAATAAAAACAACTATGTAATACCGGAAAAACCCCAAGAACTCCAAGGCAATCGGTTTCAATATAACTTGAAAGTCTTGGAATTTTATTAGAAATTGAACAAGAGGGGAGAGAAATCAGCGAGGATGAAAAAGCATTTTTGGCAGGATATTCTGGATTCGGGGGATTTAGCGGAAATTCTACATGATGAAAATTTTACGCGTTCCAAAGGCTGGATAAATCCACGCGAGAAAGCATAACATCCTTAATGGATGTTTTTCACCAATTGGATCCGGATGGAAGTAAAGGGGGTATTGAATCTATAAAATCATCTTCTAACGGCTTATTACACACCTATCGAAATCACAAGGGGGATATACGACATTCTTGAAAAGGTAAACTATTCAAGGGGTACCATACTTGAACCATCGATAGGAACAGGGATTTTCATGGGTTCGTTATCACAAAGTTTAAAGCCGACAGCAAACTTTACGGGATTGAAAAAGATTATATCACGGCACGTATAGCCCAACTTCTTTATCCGGTACCCGGATCCAGAACTGCGGGTTAGAAACTGCATCTATCCCCAATAATTATTTCGATTTAGTTATTGGTAATATTCCATTTGGAGATACCCGAATTTATGATTCGAATTGGGATAAAAATGCAAATCCAATTTATAAAGCTGCACAATGTCGCGTTCACAATTATTTCACGGTTAAAATGCTGGAAGTTGCTTGACCGGGAGCAATTCTTTTTTTTTATTACGACTTCTGCAACGCTCGACACGCCAGGTAATGATATATCAGAAGATACATTCATGACCATGCAGAATTTCTAGGAGCGATCCGACTTCATAACAAGGCGTTCAAGGTATCAAACACGGAGGTCGTCTCCGATATTATCTTTCTCCGAAAATTCAAGGAAAAAGAAGAAATTAAACAATCACATGAATTTATTGAACTCTCTACAAAAGTTTTACCAAGTAAGAACAATTACAATAATCAAGCTGAAGAGAGTTACAATCAATATTTTCATGGTCATCCGGAGATGATGATTGGCAATCCAAGAGCCGGGGGGGCAGTATTCTGGAGAAACTTTTACTTTACTTCCTCCGGAGCCCTGCGATTTAAGAGAAGAGATTAAAACGAGAGGAGAGGCCATTATTTCACGGGAGATACAAGTAGGAAATACACGAGAAACTGCTCCGGAGAGAAAAAATACCCACGAAAATTGAATACGCATCGCAAGATAATATTCATGTTCGTCCGGGGAACATCATTTCTCAGGATGGTAAACTCGGTATTTTAGAAGAGAGTTTTAATGACGAGTACGAAAGGGTACTTGTTGTCAAAGGCTTGAGTAAAAAATATTCCCGTGTATCAAGGTGAAGACTTTATCCAACTCCGAATCATATTGAACCGGCTCATGCGTGCCGAATTAGAAAATAAACCGGAAGAAGAAATAAACACGGAACGACAAGCATTAAATTCAAAATATGACAGCTATGTCAGACGATACGGTAGATTAAGAGATAAGAAAAACGCTTTATCGAACTAGACATCGATTCATTCACGATTCTAGCACTAGAAAAATATAACAAAGAAGGGATCTTTGCAGGAAAAGCGGATATTTTCACGCGGCGTACAATCCATCTTATATTCTTCGAAATTATACCTCCGTATTATCAATGTTAAACAAGGCGTTCTGAATTGTAGGTTTACACCCAGAACAGGGATGACAAGCAACCTGTTAATAATCCTGCCATTGATGTGATATTTATCAATGGCAGGTGTTTCATGGTATTCTAATATTACATTGAATTCTCGTTATAATACAATAAACCACACAAAATAAAACTCAATCAATCATCTAATTTTTACAAATATACACACATTTACATATTATTTATCAACAATAAGTTATCTAACATATCGAATGGTATATTCACCTCAACATCTCCACAAGCCCCTGCCCCCAATACATATTTTCCATAAGTGAAACACAAATTTTCTCCCGTAAAATTAAGAGCAGAACATGCAGCAACAGTCGGAACTTCTGTAAAACAATTATCTGGATTTTTAAATACTTGTTTTAACAAACGATCAATCTCATCTTCCTGTTTTAAATTCAAAATCTCACCATTCGACAAAAAACATTTATTTCTTAAATCATAATTTAATGTATAATACTTTGTTTCCCCATTTGCCCCACCTAAAATTACATATATCTCAAAACGTAAACTGATATAATTACCATCCGCCACAAACACACTGTCCTTCACGAACATTTCCAAAGGCCGCATCGGTTCTTCATTAGGAATCGTATCAAACGCCTGATTATAATCCTTTACCTGCATTTTAAAATCATTTTTTAAACTATCAATCAATGCCGTAACCCGGTGATTAATAGCCTTACACTCTAGAGATGCAGATGAGGAAAAAAACGGTTTTGATATTCGTATTTCCCACATCTCGGTGTTGTCGTCTTGCCATTCTTTTTGTACGTTAATTTTCTCAGTTTGACATCCTGTCATCCCCTCTAAAATAATTCCAATCAATAACAAAAATTTTATATTCATCTCAATTTTGTTTTAATAATTCTAATTCACCCAATTTATTCTTTATTGCTAGTTGAATCATCATTTGAGTCATTTCAATGTCTATTTGGTACGAATCAAGCAAAGCCTGTTTATAACACTCTTCCGCATTCGCATACTCTTTCAACATCTTGTAAGAATCGCCTAGCATCACAAGATAATTTACTTTATCCATCAAAGGAATATCCTTAATTTTTAAAGCTTGTTTCATCCATTCAACAGCTTGCCTGTGAGCTTCTCTTGACAATTTGCCTCCCATAGCCTCATACATATTCTGCGCAGCTACTCCATAATCTCCTCCCGATACACTTTCTCCCAACACCCCAAAATATTGGTTCATTTGTTCAATATATCCTATCACATCCTTCTTATAATAAAGAGAAAAATGGCATCATAATAACATTTAGACTTTTCATAAGCCGACGAAACACCGACAAAATCATAGGCTTTCTTCAAATCCCCACGAATCCGTTCTAGATATTTTTATATTCTTCTTTTCCGGCCTTCGCCAATGTACTCATAATATTCTCGTTATGCTCAATTACAAAATACACAGGGGCATCTCCCATTTCCTTATGATAAGTTTCTAAGTTCTTAAAAATAAAATCAATTAAAGGATCATTCTCTTTCGTGTTATCATGAAAACTTAAAATAATATTGTAATCCGTTTTATTTATTAACTCCGGTCCCATTTTTTGTTTTATATACTCGTCATACAATTTATGAATACGACTATCCCATTTTTCCTGCTCGATACCTTCTTGCATTTGAATAAAAGCGGGAGCCTCCTTTTAAAACTTGTTGAAGCAACATCAAATCATTTTTGGAACTTTTGTATTTAGTATAGAGTTCCTCAAAACTCAATTCTTCTCCTGTAGCTATTTTACCCGTTTTCAAAAATTCATCAATTGGCAAAGCTCCCTGTTCTTATCATAACAAGTTTCCCATCTGGTTGCACATAAGCTAACGTTGATAAGCTTTCACTTTAAATTGCTTCACAATAGATCTATTTACTGGGTCTTCTGCATTTAATTGTATCGCAACAAATTTTTTATTATAATACTCCCCGACTTTTTATCAGTAAAAACTTCTTTTGCCATTAACTTACAAGGTCCACACCATTCTGTGTAAAAGTCAATAAAAACCATTTTACCATTTGCCGCAGCAGTAGCCACGGCCTCTTGATAACTACCTTTAAAAAGGAAATTCCTTGCCCTATAGCACTTATGACATTTATAACACAAACAAAGAATATTAAAATACCCTTTTTTCATTTTCATATCTTTATTATTCAACAATAAAAGTAAAAACATCTTTCAAATTTGCAGAGTAATCCTCATTATATACACATAATGTAACCTTATATTCTCCCTTTGGAAGTTTCGTATACAAAGGCAATTCCATAATACCAGCCCCCCGTACAATTAACTCCCTTTTTAAACAATTCTTTATCCCCACCGTCAGAAATAATCACATCTAACAGCTTAAAATTCAACGGATTGGTGCCTAACACTCCTTGTATTTTCGGAGAAACCCAGTTAGTCTCATTCTTTATTCGAAGAGCATCTTCTATCGGATCCAACTCTTTCCGAATAACCATAAAAGCAGGATCATATTCAGCATTATCAGCTTTTAAATATCCAATCTTCACATCTTGACATCCCCAAGAAATGAATATCAAAAAAAATAATACACAGATTTAGTTTCATAACCTTCAATTAACAGTACGATCATTTATTACAGATTCCCCAAAACAAAATTATAATGCAAAGAATGCACAACTCCATTTGTCGGTTCAATATTCGTTGAAGCAACATCTATCTGTGTTCCTCCGTTTCCAAAGAAACGATATAAAGAACAACTGCTCCAACTCCAGGCACCTTTTCATAAGATTCTTGAAAAGAATAAATCCAAAAACGATTTCCCATCTCCCCTGTGAAAATCACGCCTCCTTCCCCACAATACACATCAGGATTTTCAGATAATTTATCATTCCATTCATCATCAGTATCAGTATTCACCACTGGCTTTCCAGCTGGAATATCCTCCCGCATATATTTCCCTTTCACCACACATTTCATAATCATTTCATAACAAAGTTCTTCTCCCATCTCATCTACGCAGGTATATCCATTGTCCAACATATATTTTCGAATCGAGTGATTGGTCGGACCAAAAAAGTAATTGTCTCGTATCCAGCTCTTTTCACTTCAAATAAATCTACTAAATCAGCTTTCTTTATCATCAAGACAGTACTATCCCAATCATAATGATTCGATTGTAAATATTCATACATATTCCCGGCAAACTTGCCATTTGCCAAGCCAGTATCAATAATATTATATTTCGTGTTACAAGAAAACAAGAACAACACAACAACAGAAAATACTATACTTCTCATCTTACATTTTCTTTTTACAATTCAACATCAGAAAAATTTGGCCCAATAACGATTCTGTCTAATCACATCATTTAGCACCTGCGCATCAGAACCTATTGGAATATATAAAGCACCATCTTTCACGTCCTTGTCTGATAAATTTGTAAACGCCGGAGTTAATTCTGTTCGAAAATATTGATTTCGAATAATATCATAATAACGATGTCCCTCTCCTATCAGTTCTTTTTTCTCTCTTTAAAAATTGCATATTGTAAATTTCCATCATCCGGAGCTGGATAAAGAGTAGCCCCCGCACGTCCCCGGATCTCGTTCAAATCGGCTTTCGCCCTTATATCACCTAATTTCACATAACATTCCGCCCTTAACAAATAAATATCAGCCAATCTCCAATAACTATAATTTGCATCAAACGCTGCAAATACAAATCCAGAAGGTTCATACTGTCCGGAATATAAACAGGAGTACGCCATTTATACAAATACGCATAACCTGTATAATATTCCGATTTTTCTTGAGAAGCTTCTTCAAATTTATAAAAAAGAAAGCTTCTCTTCTCTTATCATTTTCATCATACATCTCTCGGATCGTCTCGTTATAAAAGCGGAACGAGATCCTGTAGTCCGTTGAGAATTCACCTGGGCTAGAATATTTATTCACAGGCCAATTCACGTAATAATAAGCAGGAACTCGATTCGTTGGATACTCTGCTGAATATCGGTCAAACATGAATTCAAAAATACTTTCCTCGTTTACACCCTTTGAATCCGAGAGTTGTACGCAAAGTTCTTCCGGTGTTAAGGCCAATTTATATTGACCGACTTTCTTTTCGATCAGCAAAGAACACCATTTTACAGACTCCTCGTAACACGTTTTCGAGTCTCCTGTAAAATCATACAAGTCAATCACGCTTCCTTTCCACGCATAAAGGTGTGCTAATAATGCGGCTACAGATCCCTTACAACCAAATTCCTTCACTGTCATTTTTTGCCGGAGATATCTTTCATATCCTCAAAAAAGTGGAAGTAATTTAAAAGCCTTTTCCGCATTTGCGATTGCCGTATCGACCACCTCCAGAACTGGACTTGTTGCATAAGCTTGGGTTGAATAAGAATTTTTCGTTATAATTACATTTCCCCAACGCCGAGCAAGGTCAAAATACAAAAAAAGCTTTCACGAAATAAGCCTGTCCCATGTGAAAATCGATCCGTTCCTGGGACACATTACGAACATTCTCTACATTCTCTAACAACAAATTAGCCAAATAAATAGCATCATAATGATTTTTCCAACTCACGTATATAGATCCATTCTCATCTAACGATGAAGGAACCAAATTTCTCACTTCATTCAGAGATTCAACTTTATCCGCCAATTCACCCATATCATAATGGGCATTAAAATCAGTGAAACATAATTTTACGATACTATGCATCTCTGTCGTCAATGATTCCAATTCTTTTCATCTTTCAAATAATTGCCTATTGTCAAAGCATTTTCTGGTACAACGTCTAACAACGAATCGCAAGCTGTTAAACAAACACAGCACAACAAAAAATATATACTCTCATAATCAAAAGTTTACACTTAAACCTAATGTTAATTTCGAGCCAATGGATAATTCACCCCATTGTCAACACCTGTCATCGGATCCACCACTTCCGGATCAACACCTGAATAGTTTGACCATAACCACAAATTCTCACCAGTGAAGAACACTCGAATACCATCAAGATTTAACTTCTTCACAATCGCCTTGGGTACATTATAGCCTATTGTCAATTGCTTTATTCTCAAATAATTCACGGTCTCTATCTGAGAATCCAATCCCCTGCATATTGTCCGGTATAATTAGTTGACCCTGCTTCCAGTAAAGGCAAATCAGTCACATCACCAGGCTTTTGCCAGTATGTTTTTTTCAGATAATTACTAAAAATCGTTCCAAATTTCTTATTAAATGCCAACGAAGGTTCCATATAAGCATTTACCATTTTCCTTCCTAACGAGTAAGTTAACAAGAGATTCACGTCAAATCCTTTCCATTTAATTTCATTTACTAGCCCACCATAAGCTATCGGCAAAGCAGAAGCGGCATAATACATATCCTCGTCGCTAATCATCCCGTCCATATTCATATCCTTTATTTTTTCTCATCCCAGGACGCACCGGATAGGAGGGATCGTACATAAAGTACAAACCTTGTTTATTTCTGATTGATCCGCATACACCGGAATATCTTTTTCATCCTGCACGAACCCTTCATCCTTATAGGCATAAATTCCAAATATCGAACGCCCTACAACCAAATTATCCATATCCATATTCGTGTAAGATTTCTCAAAACGATTCCAATTCCTAGAAATATTAAACTTAGCTCTCCATTTTACTTCAGAATCCCGAAATATATCAAACAAAGCTTCCAATTCCACCCCTTCATTAGAAATTTCCATCACATTTGCCACTGACTATTATGGAAATATACATTTCCTGGAAGTGTCACATCAAACAATAAAGACTTGGAATATTTATAATAATAATCCATTTTCAACTTTACACGATAATCAAAAATATCTAAATCAAGACCAATATCATATTGATCTGTTTCCTCCCAAGTCAATTTACTATTCGTTAAAGCATTAGGACGAATTCCTACATTCCCCATAAAATTACTTCCTGTCTCCAATATTCCCAATGCCAAATAAGGATTAGCAAATTGCTGACCAGATCTTCCCCACGAGGCCCTAATTTTTCCGTAACTCAACCACCAAACATTTTTCAGGAAATTCTCTTCAGAATATGTCCATCCCAAGGCCAAAGAAGGGAAATTCGCCCATCGGACATCTTTCCCAAATACAGAAGAGCCATCCCTCCGCAATGTGAATTCTGTCAAATATTTTTGCTTGTAATTATAAGCCAAACGTCCAAATCCACTCACGAGAATTTTCTTTTCCGAATTAGAACGATAACTTTGCAAAGCCCGGACTCCTCCCCATTCATCATAATATAAAGGTTTAAAAGGCATCTGTTACGTAATGAATATCATTACTAGGACTCCCTTCACCACTACCACTAAAACTATTCACAACCCAACGCGAATAAGTGAACCCTAACAAAATATCAAAATGATTATCTTTTTTTACATCAAATTTATAATGTAACAGCTCTTCCGTTTGTAACATCAGATTTTGTGCTATTTCCCCTGTTGAGACACTTAAATTTTCGAAACTCAAATAACTGGGATCAAAAGCATTTTTTGAGATTGAGTAAAATCAGTTGCTAAATTTGCAGATAACGTCAATCCTTTGATAATTTCATAGTTCAGTACCACACTTCCCCGGATATTAAAAAGAATTGTTTTTTCAAGACTACCGTTTAACCGTTTCAAAGTCTCTTCTTCCACGGCACTTCCCGCCCCAGGCAATAATGTTGAATTACTCATCGGATCAACCGTAAAACCTTCAATCTTAGCTCCCCCTCCAAATCCTGTATAAGCCTCACCCTTACTCCGATCTGTATATGCCATATATACCCGAGCATCCAATGACAAATTTTTCTCAAATTCGCATTCAAATTACTGATAAAATTTACTCGTTTAAAATCACTTCCCAACATAATTCCTTTCTCATCATACCATCCCAAACCTACCAAGTACTTAAAATTCTCCGATCCCCCAGAAGCCTGAATGTTTGCATTCAAAATTTCACCTGTCCTAAAAGTATATTTCCACCAGTTTGTTGAATTATTAAAAAAGGATTCAGACTATCTTGTAATTGTCCAAGTGCCGGAAAATAACTATAGCCTTCTGGATTCCCCTATTCCAAAAGAAATCATAAACAGCGTTATTAATGTAAGCCTCCTCGTAAGATTTCGGCATAACGTAAGCATAAGTATTCCAATCTTGGTAAGCCGCACGTTCGTTTCTTGCCATCTGTATATGCCATAACCTTTCCCCATGCCCGCTAATCTGCGTTGGGGTTTCCGGTAATATTGAACTAGAATAAGACACATTAGCCGAAAACTTGGCTTTACCTGCTTTCCCTTTTTTCGTTGTAATCAAAATAACTCCATTACTAGCGCGCGACCCATAAATTGCCGCAGAAGCAGCATCTTTTAAAACTTCCACTGATTCAATCGTCGAAGGATCCAATTCTGCCAAAGTATTTGTTCCTGTTACCGGAGATGTAAAAGAATGCATTGGAACACCGTCAATAACATACAAGGGAGACCCATCATTCATCCCAGTAACCAGTAAAGAATTATACCCTCTGATATTTACCCTTGTTCCTCCACCTCCAGGCGAACCGGCAACATTGTGAATCTCAACTCCCGCCATATGTCCCTGCAACAAATTCTCGAAACTGGCAGAAGGAATTTCTTCTAAGTCCTCTGCTTTCACGGAGGAAATAGAGCTAATTAATTCCTTTTATTTCGTTCCCCGTAAGCAATTACCGTAACTTCATCCAAATTAGAAATTTCTTCTTCCAATGTTACGATCAACTCCTTCCCGGCAATAAAAGGTACTTTTTTTGTTTTAAATCCCACAAAAAGAGAATACCAAAGAACCATTTTGCTGAGGCAACTCAAGGGTAAATTTTCCCTCATTATTCGTTGCCGTACCTAAATTCATACCATCTACCTTTACCGTCACTCCCGGCATAGTTTGTTTTTCTTTATCCAAAACGACCCCGAAAAAGTCGGTATATTTTTACTTTTTCTTGATCAGATTTTTTTAATAATCACTGTTTTTTTCCTTCCATAGAATAAGTCAATCCCGTCTTATTCCCAATCAACAAAAGAATCAAGCGCTTGCTTCAATGGCACGGATTGTAACTTAATGGTAATACCTGCATAACCACTCAATTCACTTGAATTAAACAAAAAATTATAATGCGTCTGCACCCTTAAATTCTCAATAATTTTAATTAAAGAGACATTTTGGACCTCCAGACTCACTTTAATCACACCATCTGTCTGTGCTTGAATATTTATACTTCCTATAAAATATAAAAATATCATACAAACACTCCATGTGGACAATTTTTTCTTAATCCGAAAAAAATTTCTAAAAAGTTTTTGTCGAGTTTTTCTCATAAAATCTCTGTTATTAATGTGACATTCATATACAGCGAGTTTGCCAAGGAGATGGACCAACATCTCGTTTGTCTTTTCGCCGTTCATTCAATTCTCTTATCTACTTGTGAAAGTAGCCGTACCGACCATCTTAAATTTTTCACATCGAAACTTTTTCAAGTTCCTTTCTTGATATTTTGCTGTTTTTTCATAACTTTGTATATTTAATGTGACTGTTGAAATATACAGCGATTTTATGCATACGAGAGATGGGCCAACATCTCTCGTCTTTTTATCGCTTTTTAACAACTTTTTTTTTCCTTCTATTTCATAGGTAATATCTCCAATTTTTGAGATCACTTGCAAAGCTTCCTCCAAGGTTTTAGTCCGATCCATGTAAATATGAAATCTAAATCCTTGTAAATCAGAAGATTCATACACAATCTCCGCATCATACCAACGCGCCAATTCATCCAAGATCTGATCCAAAAAGCATTTTTAAAAACGAACTCTCCATTTTTCCATGCTAAAACGGTCATTAAATCTACCTCCCGAACCCAAAGAGAATAATCGTTTGCTGCAATTTCGCACAACTCTCCAGGATTCAGTATAACTGAATCCCCCCCGCAATAACTTCCACCTTTCCGGAAACTAAAGTGGCAAAAATATATTCTGCCCCATATACGCTTTCACATTAAACTGTGTACCCAACACCCGAACCGAACCACCTAAAAACTCTACCAGAAAAGGACGAGTTTCATCCCGAGCTACATTAAAATAAGCCTCCCCACTTAAAAATATCTTTCGCTCCGTTCCAATAAAAGAATTTGGAAATCGGATCCGAGTTTCTGAATTTAGGATCACAGTTGGCCCATCTGCAAGTCTTAATGAATATTCCCCACGAGGCACAACAATTTCCGTGTATTCTACAAGAGAAGAATCACACTTCTCTTGTTTCTCCTGCACGATGATTCTATCATTCACATTAAAACCGGGAATTTGCTCTGTCGAAGTCATCGTTGTTGTAATTTGGTGTACAGTTCCATCCGATAAGATCAAATGCACTCCCGTAGAATGAGCCAATGAGGATAACAACACCTCCCTCTCCCCTCTTCTGTCTGCCGTAAATAGCATTAACAAAGCCACCCCCCACTGCAATTCCCCACCGCCACCAAGCCATCATACGTCGTTTCTTACAAGGCAATTTCATCCTAGACCACATCCTCTCTATTCGTTTTTCTTCTTCATCTTCCACTTTTCCCTGGTAAAAACTCCGAATCTTTCAAGAATTGCATTCTCTCCTCCGACTTTTCAGCCCACGCTTTTCACCGCCTGTCGCTCTTCCGCAGAAGCTTGCCCTAAAACCACTCGTCTTCTCTTATTTATTTCCATGATAATTTAATTACTTTTATATTAAAAAACAACAATCTGGAAAAACGGGGACAAAAATAACTGGAAATTTTAAATTCATGTTCAATTTTTCGACATTACAGAATAAAAATCAACACACCCCAAACAGACAAGACACCTTCGTAACTTTCTTACTCCCATATGCTAATGCAACAAAAAGATACAGAAAAAGAAATTATATAACTTTATTAACACTATCGAAATACTAGGAATAATCCTAAACAAAATTCCTACCCATCAAAATCAAAGAGTGTATAAAATTTAAAATGGTACAATTTCCTCCATGATTATGAACACATAAAACAATGGTAAGGATTCACGAATAAATTTATAAGCACGTTTTACATGGGTATGAACCGTAACTTCCGAAACGTTGAGTTCCCGAGCTATCTCCTTGTAGCTCATATTTTGAAAATTTTCAATTCTAATACCTTACGTTGCTTACTAGGTAACTTCTGGAGACATTCCTGCACTTTATCAAACAAGGGACACTATCAGGATTGCCACCGACTACGACAATGAGGTGTTCTATGACGCCATATTTACGCAGCAGATTGACGGCAACCATGTTTTCCAATAAAGCGGTCTCCGGGTCAAGAAGGAAAATATTCAATATTCCATTGTCTGTAAAATAGTATTTAGGATTGGTCTCCTTATCTACCAGTTTACCGGCGATATTTTGAACCGCGGTAACCAGCCACGTGTCTTTTGCATATCCCGTGTAAGTTATTACCGTTGATTTGGAAACTTTTATACCGGTAGACGATACAATATTCGCCAATCGGGTAAATGATATCGGCTGTTTTACACTTTCAGCAATCTTTTTAAACAGCACTTTAAGCGCAAAAGTGTTTTCAACGGCATGGCGGGTGGCAATATCCCCCAGATATATCTTCTGGTATACATTTGACAGATAGTCCCGCTTCGAACTCAGTTCTGCCCCTTCCGGGCATCCCCGTGATGAAAATAGTCATCAAAAGCCCTCAATACTTCCGAGCGCTGTTGGGTTGCATATAAAGCGGTGAAAGTAAGACGGATCCCTTTACATTGAGAAATTCCTTGAAATCATATGGAAAAACATTCACTTCAATGTAACGTCCGCCAAGTGTCGAGCGGATCTCGTTACTAAGCATCCTGGCATTGCTTCCGGTTGTGTAGACATGGTATTTGGAGTCTGCCAACCAACGGGCGAACTTGTCCCAGCCTTCAATGTTCTAGATTTCGTCAAGGAACAATATGGGACGTTTGCCATACATCGCCATGTGCACTTCCAATAAAAGATTAAGGTCTTCGGCAGCCATCGTCCCTAACCGCTCATCCTCGAAGTTGATATATAGAATTTCATCCCAACCTGTTCCGGAAAAAAGAAGCTGCTGGGTACGCTGATACAGCAAATATGATTTACCTGCCCTTCGTATTCCAACGAATACATAGTTTCCAAACTCCTCAAATTCAAATTTACGGGGTATGACATCGTGTCTTGACTTTCCACCTGATTATCAGCCAATACTGATTTTAAAATCTCTTTATTCATATATTGTCTTTCCGGTTGAACAAAAAGTAACCTATTTTTGTTTAACCGACAAGACAATATGTCTTTTTCTTTGGGTAAAATTGACCTTCCATGATTTTGTTACTCTATTTTTATTGGACCAAATCATAGAGACTCAATCTTTATCTTTACAAGAAAAAGTGGAATACTTATTGTTAAAAGGAAAAGCCTATTTCTCATATCGAAATTATTGAATATTCAAGATTATACTTATACATTTTTGGAAAGATAATACTTTGGTTGGGTGCAGTCAATCGCATTTTATAGATAATTAAAAATCTGTATAGACTTTCATTTTCCCTAATTGTTGCTCATCACGCATTCGGCACAGTTCCTTGTGTGCCTTTTCCTTGTAGGCTTGGGGGGAGAGAGTTTTGTCCTCCTCTCTCCTTTGTATTTACAAGTCTTTTCACGCTATTCCCTGACTGGACGTACTGAAAATCCGCCAGCCCGTCCGAAAACCGCCGGTGGAGCATTTCCCGAACGCCCCCGGGAGGCGAAACGACATTGTTGCGTAAACAAAGCACCGGAGCTGCATTGTGATTCCCTGCTGTTGCTGTCCAATAATAACTGCGAGTTGTTATTATTTGCCCATTTTTATTGCTCCTGCCGAGTGAGTTTGGGAAAAAGAGGGTCCCTCCTGTAATATCCCAATTCCCGGAAGCTTTCATCGGTTTACAATAAAAGTAACCACCCTGATTATTTGCAAATAGGGTTATAAATCTATCACCATTTATATTCCTGTCTGTACTTTGATCATTCCCATCAATTGTAGTTGCAGAGAAGACCCTGATGCAGGCAGGCAAAACCACTTGGCGAAGGGTCATAAATGGTTTTACTAACCGATGCATCAATACCTATGTTGCTGGGAGTCCTGCATCCCCAAAGATCAACGTTTGTCTCTGAAGTCCAATTCTGATTAACATAGGAATTAGGATGCGGATCGAAGTAAAACACATGTGGATTCATAATACCTGTAGATATAGTGACCTGACCTTTTTGAACTTCAAACTTGTAGTTACCATAACAAGGTTTATTGGCCACAGAGGAAGTTCCTGTAACAATTCTGCCGGGCATCGGGTCTTTACGTCCGAACTGGAAATAAGGATTATTGCCGCTTTGTTTGACGATATGTTCTTCCTGGACAAATGGCACAATCTTTGTCATCCCAGTCACAGCCTGTGTGAAGCGCACCAGCACCTTTCGTCCGGCATAAGTTGTGGTCTCGCCGTCACACCAGCCGATGTTCACCGGCATCATGGAATATCCTTTGTTATTTTTACTATACATGGTCCGGATATCTTCACCGAGTCTGTAATCCGTAACCCAGATATGCCAGCTCCACATGATTTTTCCATCCCCCTTCACTGCCACAACGGCATTGCCTTGCCTGATTGTCGATCCATCCACTTTGAACTCCAACCTCTTCTTGTCAGACAAAAGCCGGACCTCTGTCACCAAATTCTCCTCGTCCTGCCAGAGCAGGATTGCATCGGTAGGATTACATTGAGAATTATTATAGATATATGGATTAGAAATCTGTTTATTGAGGTGATTCTTGAAATGCTGCTTATTATAAGCAGGGGTATTGAAATCCCCGTTCTTGATTCCATTGCCGTAAACCAACGGGGAGTGAATAGATGCCCGGAGCATTTACCAGATAACAATTTGCCGTATTCTCCACCGCCTCTTCTCCACTGCTGTTGGAGAGGTTATAGGGTGTTTTTCCCGTTTGAACATTGATGTCTTCTGCTATCTGTAACTTACTGTTGTGCGGGTTTTCAGTTACGCCCTGCTGGGCTTCGGCCGTTGCCCTATGCTGCGATACACCACCATTGCCGCTCCCGGTGAAGCCCGTGAACCAGGAGGGGCGGGCAATTGCATGATAACCTCCCTCGCCGTCCTCCTCTACAAACTCAGCCGACCATTTCATCTCGACTTTCTGCGAAGAACCGTCCCCACCGGAAACGGTAGCAAAACTACGAACCGTATAATTTACATTTCCCCTTCGTGGGTAAAATTACCGGAAGATGTTACGGAAAATTCCGGGACCACAGATATACTCGTCGTGGAAATCCGGTAGGTGATTGTTTTACCCATCGGCCAGCTTTTCCCGGCAATAGAGGTTCTCAGGGTGCGTGACGTCGATGAGAGCCCGTCTGTATAGACAATCTCAATAGAAGCTCCGGAGGAAGTTGCTGGGGAATCATCATAAAAGTAGCCGCCCCGGTCGTGATCTCCTCGCCGGGCTGCCCGCTCACTTCTTTGTCGGGGGTCTGGGAAAAGCTCTTCACGCTGCCAAAATCCCGCCAGGAGGTACCGCCCACCGGGTAAACAGCTTTCCCGTACACGTTTTTTAGCGTGATTTTCGTGATACGCCCGGCCAGCATGTCATCACCCGTGACAAACCGCACGGCGGTAAGCACGTGTCTGAAAGTCAGGAGCTGTGGACGAGGTGTTGCCGGGCATCTCACCGGAAACGGCCATCAGCAGGTCTTTTTGATCCGGGACACCGTCCGGGACCGAACAGGTGATTGCCGGGGTTCCCGCCACGTCTTTCCCCGACAGGACGATCCCCTCCCAATTGTAAGGCGCGTAGGCGAAGAAACGCACGTTGCGCCCGCCCCCGGGCCAATGATATGACGTTGTCCAGGAAGAGGCTTTCGTGACCCCGACATTGTACATGTAATCCGGAAAACATGAACTCTCATCCCATGCACCGGAATACACGGAGGCCAGCACACCGAACGCATCGTAGAAGCCCGCACCATCGACAGGCGCGCCCGGGTCAGCACCCGCCCTTCTCCGGCACGGTCGCTCCCGGACAGGAAAGCATGCAGGTAAAGCTCCCTCCCGCCATCCTCCGTCTGCAAGGGTAGTACCCCCAGAAGAGAATCCACCACAACCATGTCTGTACCCTCCCGTTCCCCGCCCGTACGGGTAATCGGCTGCCCCGGGGTACCGGACAGAGAGAAACAGATTTCAGGTCCCTGAAACAGGGGTGTTACTGGCTCATCCCGGCATGAACCGAGCAACACCATTACAATCGACAGCACCCAAAAAGCACGCGCCGGATGAGCAAAAGCCCCTTGAAACAATGGTACAAACCTTTTTACTCATTCTATAATAATTTTCTTTGTCAGTAACTATTTTCATGTATTCTGCGATGAAGAGAGGGCAACTCAAAACCTGAGTCGTCCTCGTTTTATCCGTACTCCTAATGGAGACTTTCCCAAAATTTTCAATTCTCAGAAAAAAATCCTTTCGGGCAGCCTCTTTTTTACATATTAATATTCTGTGCTTGCTCTGTCCAGGCAGTCACATTTACAGTAAACTTGATCGCTCCGCCCAAAATATCGTCCCCGGGCTTGTAATTATCCTCCGGATGCGTTGGGTCATCCTCCTTCTCGGGATCGACCTTACCGGCCCCGTTCGAGAAGTCGAGCGTGTAAACGTACTTCTTGCCGGGTTCCCAATTCGTGTTGATAGGAACGGCCACCCAGCCATAATCAACACCGGAGGCAACCGGATAGACACGTGCTCCCGCCGCTGTGGTGATTTGAACTTTCACAGCCAGATAAGCCCTCTCCGCAGCATTGGTTTTGTCTGTAGCAGCATCCCATGCAGTAAGTTGCTGCGGAATCAACATGGCGTTGTCACCAGACGTTTTCATAATGGAAACAGACGTGCCATTCAACGTCTTCTCTTCGTCATAGGTGACCTCGTAATTGGTTTTCTGACTTCAACTCCCATGTGGCAGCATCAAAATCGAACGTTCCTTTAGAAACGGGTTTTCCGATACGCACACCTTTCACCTTGTACACATAACCCTCGTTTGCATTTTTTGGCCTTGACCTCGATCTGGACCAACCGATGCTCGAATTGCAACTGAACGCCTGTTGTTTCATTTGTTTTATTACCGGTAGTCTTGATTGTAACGAAATCTTTCTGATCGGTGATATCTGTTGCAGGTGAAAAATCAGTAAGTTTCTGGGTCGTAGAATTGATTGTCAACGTTCCTCCAAGATCGTTTTTTGAAGGCGAGTAGGCATAAAATGTCAGGTTGCTTCCATCTCCCGGCCAATGATAAGCTGGATTGGAAATAAAGAAGCTTGTTGATGATTCTTTCGAGAACAATAGGTCCGAGAAAAGATTTTCATCGCGTTCGGTCAGGGCAGTCACGTAAATTTGACTCATACGCCCCGTGGTCATTTCTGAGGCACGGGTTCCCATGGCAGCCCGGAAATTAATTGCATTTCCTTGTTGGTATCCAACACATTTTCTTCCGAACACGATACCATGGCAAATGCAGCCAGGGCAGTTAAAAATAATTGTTTTTTCATACGTAAATAATATAAATTAGACAAATAAAATTAATCGTTACATCTCTATATTTTCCTCCTCCGTTTCCCACTCGCTGACGCTTGGGCGAAAGCCACCGCCGTTGGTGATGGGTTTCGGCACGGGAAGGCCGTCCACAAGGATATGCACGTTGCGGGGATCCGGGGCCGTGTGGACCTGGTTCGTCACATCGTAGGTGTGTTTCCACTTGCTCCCGTCGGACAAAACGGTACAGACCGTCAGATGATGCGTTCCACGTTTCGAGTGGCATTGCCCGAAGGTGAGCAGCTCTCCTGTAACAACCGTTTTATCGCCGGAGATGACGCCATCAAAGGTATTGTAACCCGCTCGTCCGTCGTCTCGGCCTTACCGGCAAACAGTCCGTCCGCTAACCCCGACAGCACACCGCTTATTCCCGATACGTATTTCAAATTCTCGGCATTGCGGATCTCGACCGTATAGCGACAGGCCAACACCTTCGGCTCAAGCGTGATGGTCAGCGCCGGCCGCCGATACAGCTCGGCACGTACCATGTGATCGCCCCAAATCATATCCGTCGGCAACATGACAGGCTCGTTATCCGCCCGGGACATATCCTCCCTTCCCGCGACGGGGAAGGCAAAACCCGAGGAGAGTGTAGCCTCCCGGGTCGTCACCCGAAAAAGTCTCCCTTCGTTCCGTGTTCCAGTAGCGGATATTTTCCGTGTCGCTGTTCAGGCACAATGCGCCATACACCCCGCCGGGAACCCGGATTATTCCCCCGCTCCGGTTTGTGAAATCGTAACGCAACACCTCGCCCCCGCCGACCGGGAACAGGTAGAGTGACATGGATGCCGGGTTGGCGTCGGGAGCCTCCCGCCAGTCGAACACCACCCTTACCTCCACCACGTGCGGGTGATCGCTGCAAAGCTCCTTGTGTTCGCAGGAAAACGTGGCGGAAAGCATCACCACTGAAATAATTACAAATACGATCTTTTTCATTTTCTATCTCTTTTATCGTTAAAATTGCCCCCTCCCCACCAGCCACACGAGCGAAACTTCCGCTTTTGTGGGGACGAACCGGTGACGCCGGGCAGTTTCTCTCAAACGTAGTGCCTCTCTTCAGGGTAGTATTTCTGGTACTCCCCACCCCAGTAGCCTGCCCCGATGGTAAAATCGATGTTCAAACGACGACCGACAGGAAGCGAATAGCCATATTCCACTCCAGCTGTATAATTCATCTTATCCCAAAGCGTGCCTCCCGGCATCCCACCGATGTATCCCTTACCTCCTGTCTCAATGTCATAAGTGAATATCTGTCCGTAAAGACCGAGATGATGTCCCGTTAATGGTTTTGGGCTAGCACGCGAACCGAAATACCTCCTAAATACCAACTCTCCTCCGTAAATACGCCAATAATGATGACGTTGATCATTTTTCCACCAGGCATACATCCAACTGCCACCTACAGACCAACCTTTTCCCAGATAAAACTCCACACCCAGATTCGGGACAAGGGCAGCGCAATAGAGCAGGTTGGTCTTCAACCCGATATATAAACAGGTTGACCTCCCAGAGACTCAACCGGCTGAAACGATATCGAAAGGGTGGCGGAGTCTGGGCTTGGCAAATCATTAAGAAGTGATTTAGAAATGGGAATAACCTTACAGGTTCCGGCCTTCCGGCCGGACAGGGTTCGTAGATAAAAAAAGATCTCTGTCTTGCGCAGTTCAGGAAAAAAGAAACTTTCCATATATTGCCAAGCCCGTCCTCCATACAGACGCTGTAAACGTTTTTTGCGGCTATCAACAATAGCCCTCGTCACGGATAACCCACTGGGAGTGTTATACAAGATATCCAATACTTCTGAACGGTGGGGCATGTCGGACACGGCAACCAGCCCCGCTAGCCCAATCAGTCCACCCCTTGGACTCCATCTCAAAAAAGCAGGTGTCCGGTGCCAGCCGTTCTTTCAAATATGTCCCCACTGCCATGCCCCGGCGGTCGGAAAGGTTCCTGTTGATTCCCGAAGCCCCTTCGGGAGAGGCTCCCTGAAACAATGCGGATCAAGCGCACGTGGCAAGTCGAGTCCTTGCAAAGTTGTACCACGTGGTGCAGTAGAGAATCAAAGCGGACACCATTATTCCGGAAGGAGGGAGAAAGAGTCGCATATCCCTGGCGAAAATAAAATTCCACCCGTGCCGGAGTCTCTGGATACAGTCTCCTGTCTTGCCAGACAACCGACTCCCCGGAAGCGACAGGAGAAAAAAAGAGGAATAGTTTTTTATTCATATTATATAGTATATTTAAATCAAGAGCCGATTTCAGGAGAAACCACGCGTCATCTTTACCTTTTATTTACAAAAATATCGCTGTTTTATATTTGCAAAAAATATCCAGCAAGATATTTAAGGCTTATAAATACTTGAAAATGAATATCGCAAAACTTAAATATGCTTTTAAATGTATCCGCATAATGCTTGTTTATGCAAAATTCATTATATTTGTACTGAATTAAAATACTTAAATCCACTTAGTAAGTACAAAAGCATGCTTGGCCGCAATTAAATTTATTGTTTTCACTAAAATCACTTACATGATTAAATGGGATAACTATCTGATTTCAAACACTATCGAGCAGGGAACACTGATGGAGTATCAGCAAAAACGAGTATTTCATGTTTTTCTGATACTGATGGTTTTAGTGCATACCAGCATACACCTGCATGATCTCTTTTCCTAACAAACTATATTACTATTTTAACGGGCGCTGTTTATTTTAGCAGCCCTGTTCACCACCGCTTATTTTACAAAAAATGAAGCTGAACACCGCTTTCTATTTTATTCTGATTTCAATACATGTCGAAATCGGCATAGAGATTATCTATTGTTCCACGATCGACGGATACCCCTATCAAAGATTGCTGATTATGGGTAATATCATTTTATCCGTCTTGTTTACTATGTTTTCCGTGTGCGCTTACATGAGCAAGACCACCGTCCAGATATCGCTTATCTCTGTCTTGTCATACACCGTATGCGTGTTTATCACCAATGGTCCCTTCCTTATAAACTACCTCCCCTATCATTGTTATCATATTCACGGTGAAATCCTTGTTCGGTAAATTGCTGCACAAAAACATCTGTTGCCTGCAGCAGGAAAACGACATACGTTCATAGACGATGCGGTCTTCCTGGACCAAATCCCATGTCAGGTTACATACATCGACATTCGCCATACCTCCGGTATAGTAGCTGAACAGGAACAAATCAAGATGCAACTGCTCTTTTTTCGTAAACAAGGTACGGTCAACATTTGCGATTTTAGCTATGACTGTTTCCGGAACTGCTCTTGAAGTGGTTTCCGGCCAATTAATATCATCACCGAGACAGAGGAAGTTATCCATATTCACCCGTACATCTCTTTCTTTTCTGCCTGCCTGCATACGGCACGGAGCAACCTTAGTTTGTGTGTGAGTCCGGCCTTGTTGCCATTTCTGATACCTCTTTCTTTAAGCCAAAACGCAAAGTCAAGAAGAAACTCTTCTGTAATATCCGTAAAGAAATAAGAGGAAAAGGCTTTTTCATATTTTTCCTTTGTAAACGGTCCAGCAAGGCTCAGCCGGTATTCCCGGAGGATGAATCGACAGGACCGTACAGGATATACTTCAACGAGCATGTGGCGCAGAGCAACCTGAAAGTGGTCAAGACCGATCCGAAGTTTTTGGCGGTGACGGGCAAGGCACTCGGGACGGATGAAAAATTCTTTGAGGTGACAGTACGCATGAATCCTGAATACGACCCGGCGACGCCGGGCAGCAAGGAGTTTCAGACGGTCAATGCCACGCAGATTTCAAAAAAGACGCACAAAGTAACGGGCAACACGACGGCATCAGGAGCGAAGACCAAGACCAAGGTGGATTTATCCACATATACCATCGTACCATATATGTCACCTCATGTCGGAATCAATTCCGACCGGCTTGTAGAAGAGACGACGGAATACTTTCGGAATTACAATCTGAACGGAATCACCGGCAATGTGAATTTTTCTAAACAGGAGTTCTTATTGTTTTTATGTTGTTTCTGTATTCCGTGGGAGAAACTCCGGCGAATCGCTTGAAAAAACTTGCTGAAGGACGCCTGGTCTGTAAAAACCGAGGGCATCGGTTATTTTCTGGATGTCGTTTTTTGAACAGGAGAGCATTTTTTTTAGCTTCCACGTAGAGTAATCTTGTGATATGTCCATGTATGGTCTCACCCGTCTCTTCTTTGACAATTCTCGACAGGTAAATGCCAGAGACGGACAGGCGTTCCGCGTAAAAAACGTATCTTGTGTTGGCGCGGTAATGCTCAAATAACAGCTCCTTGAACTTGTAGTATATCCAGCTTTTGTTGGATATGGCGGGTGAGGAGTCTTCGATGGAGGAGAAAAAAACGTCTCCCACGTTTAAAATAAAAAAGGTAACTATATACGAGTTTACACCAACTCGTAGTTTTTCACCTAACAGGTACTCGTTTGAGGACAGATATTTACTCAGATGAGTACTTGCTATTATACCTACGACATGCTTGTTTTAATCAAGATTTCTGCCTATTTTTGTATTGAAATAAGTTTAGCAATGACAGGAAAAGTGATTCATATAGCTTCAAAAAGCAATTCAACAAGCTTTTATTTTATAGCTGCAAAATTCCGAATCAAAATTAATGGATGACTCTTGTTAGACATGTTATAGGTTCTTCTATTTATAATCATGACGGAGGTTACGCATCTCAAGTGAATATTGGAAAAAGGAATTTGAGGAAGAAATAATTCCATTTGATAAAGTGTGTACATCTTGCATGAAAGAAAACAAGATTTTGTTGTAGGGCATGTTGAAACTTTGAAAGGTAAGGTATTCTTATACCCGGTATGCGACAAATGTAATAAAACATTCAAAATAGTAAAGCATCAAACACTTGTTTTATGCTTATACAGATAGGTTGAAACCTTGCCCTAAAGATGACGTTTGATAATAGGTAGTGTAAAATAAACTGTGTCACGCATTATTTTTCTCTATAAAACTCATCGGTCGGGGAACGGCCAGGGGGCGGGACCACGTTCTCCAAACTTTATGGCCAGTTGCTGTGAGATTGTAGCCCAATTGGCAAGTGGCATAGTCCACTTCTTCCGTATGTTGCGATATGCAAGATAAACCAGTTTTTCAAGGGCCGTATCTGACGGGAACACGCCCTTGTTCTTTGTTACCTTACGGATCTGGCGGTGATACCCTTCAACGGTATTTGTAGTATATATAAGCTTACGGATAGCCGGAGTGTACTGGAAATACTCGGACAGCTTATCCCAGTTCTCCTGCCAGGACCTGATAACGATAGGATACTGTTCTCCCCATTTCTTTTCCAACTTAAGGAGTTCATTTTCTGCAGATTCTTTATTTACAGCCTGATAGACACATTTCAAGTCCTTCAGGAACTCCTTTTGATTTTTGGAGCCAACATACTTGATGGAGTTACGTATCTGATGCACGACACAAAGCTGTACAACAGTATTGGGATAAACGCTTTGGATAGCGTCAGGAAAACCTTTCAAACCGTCTATACAAGCAATAAGGATATCTTCAACTCCACGGTTTTGGAGGTCTGTCAACACACCGAGCCAGAAGTTTGCCTCCCTCATTCCTTGATATATACATTCCGAGCAGTTCCTTATGTCCTTCCTTGTTAATACCCAGCACATTATAGATTGCACGTGTAACTGCGCAGCCACGTTCATCCGTTACTTTATAATGGATGGCATCCATCCAGACTATGGGATAGACAGAATCAAGCATACGTGATTTCCATGCCTTTATTTCCGGAAGTACACGGTCTGTAATGGCACTGATTGTATCTGCCGATACACGATTTCCAAGATTCTCTTCCATCCAGTCACTAATCTCACGTGTGCTGTTACCAAGAGCATACAGGCCGATTATACGGTCTGCTACGCCTTCTGCAAGAATGGTCTCACGCTTTTTAATGAATTGTGGTTCAAAACTTGAATTACGGTCACGGGGAGTGGATACGGTTACCTCACCCAATGGAGTCTGGACCTGCTTTTGCATTTTCCCGTTACGGCGGTTACCCATTTGACGTTCCTCTTCTGTAAGATGTGCATCCATCTCACCTTCCAGAGCTGCATTCAGGATACTTTCCAATAAAGGGGCAAAAGCGCCGTCTTTACCTAATAAGGGCTTACCTGCTTTTAACTGTTCAATAGCCTTGTTCTTGATGCTTTCAAAATCAAATTCTTCTTTCATAAAAAAACTGTGTTAGCAAAGTTAAGCTTTCTTACCTGCCGTCGCTTACGCTGAATCCCGAAGCAGGTATCGGCCGATACGACGGTATGACTTCCAGAACTTACAGTCTGAATGCCTCGGCAAGTTGGGAACTCGATATATTCGGGAAGAACACCAATGCCAAACGAGGCGCAAGTGAGGCTTTGGAAGGTAGCCGCGATTATACCCAAGCCGTCCGAACCCGGTTGATAGCCACTATCGCTGACAGTTACTATACACTTCTGATGCTCGACAGACAGTTGACTATCGGCCAGCAGACGTTGGAAAGTTGGGAGAAAAGCATCCGCACACTTGAAGCCCTGAAACGGGCCGGGCAATCGAATGATGCTGCCGTGTTGCAGGCACAAGCCAACCGGATGGCACTTGAATCATCGGTACTCTCCATTCGCAAAAACATTTCGGAAACGGAGAACGCTTTATCGGCATTGATCGCATTGCCGTCGCAAACCATCGAACGTGGTACATTGAAGATGCCGTATTCCCCGAAACCATGTCTGTCGGTATTCCCGTACAGTTGCTTGCCAACCGTCCCGACGTGCGGCAAAGCAGAACGAAATCTTGCTCAGGCATTTTATGCCACCAATGCCGCCCGTGCCGCATTTTATCCAAGCCTTACGCTTTCGGGAACATTCGGCTGGACTAACAACGGTGGCGGTGTGGTCGTGAATCCCGGACAGTGGCTTCTGAATGCCATTGGTTCGCTGACACAACCCTCTTCAACCGAGGCACGAACATCGCCAACCTCAAAATAGCCAAGATTAAACAGGAAGAGGCGACTTTGCTGTTCCAGCAATCGTTACTCGATGCAGGCAAGGAGGTAAATGATGCGCTTGCGCAATGGCAGACCGCCCGCAAGCAAATCGCCATCGGTGAACAGCGCATCGCCGCATTGCAGGAAGCTGTGCGCAAAAACCGAACTGCTGATGCGCCATTCTCGACCAATTACTTGGAGGTGTTGACCGCACAGCAGTCGCTGCTCGATGCGCAGCAAGTCCAATCGCAGAACCGGTTCGATGAGATACAAGGCGTTATCAATGCGTATCATGCGGTGGGTGAGGAATATAACTATCAATAAAGATTCACATCAAACTTTAATCAGATATAGACAATAAAGAGCAAGAAAATATTATATGTTAGCTACATATATCTCGATGCTGGTGATGATGTTGCCTTGCGATGGGCATCGTTTTCGAGATACCGATACTCTCATGGCTGTTTGCCAAATTAGGGGTTTCTGTCAGCCGAGTTTATGCGTAAATATCGCAAACACGCCATAGTAATGATACTTGCAGTGTCGGCTATTATTATGCCAACTTCGGATGTATTCACGCTTTCACTTGTAGCACTCCCCCATGTGGATATTATATGAAGTGAGTATTTTGATTGTAAACGAATAAGGATAAAAACGACATAGGATTCAAATGAAATTATTACTGCAACACAGGATACTTTTAGGTTACATCATATTGATAGTAGTCATCGGCAGTATGGCTGCTATCATGTTCCATGAACGAAACAGAGTCCATGACATTGAGGACGAAATAACCGAAATCCGGGAGGCAAACCAAACGATAAATGCCGCCCATCGGCATATTACGGTTCTTGCCACATTGGGGAATCAGCCATTACATGGGATGATGAAGATTACCAAAAGTATCAGTTGCGGCGGAAAAAGTCGATAGCCTTTTTGTTGTTTTTGCAGGAAATTATGCGGAATATACTCCGTCAGCTCCAATCGACACCCTCCGCCTTGTATTGGAAAAACAAGGAAAAACACCTGTTCAATACGATGCAGGCATTCCAATGGCAGGACAGTCTGTTACAGGAACAAGAACCGGCCATTGCCGAACAGACAAAAAACTTCCGTACCGTAACCCGCAAGAAGAAAGGCATTGCGGGATTCTTTGGTGCAAAAGAGACAATACAACTGGAAAACCAGAATATCCGTTATCCCAAGTGGGAACTATTATCCATCATAGACCCTGCCTTCGAAGTCATCATAGAGGCATTGGCACGGGACGAAGAAGTGCACCTCAACAAATTCGGTCGCTTCTCCATCAAACACAAAAAAGGCGCCCGTATCTACAACATCAATACCGGCCAGAAAGAAACGGCTCCCCGACAAGAAACTTGTCCAGTTCACCCCGCACAAAGGTTTCCGTTTCACTGCCACCCCCTGAAAACCCCGGCACCGATGAAGACCCCGGCAACCCTTAACCGTTGTCCGCTCTTCCCGCCGTCTCTTTTCAGCCCGGCCCCCGACAAAAAAACACACCGGAACCCCAACCAAATACATGGTTTGAGTTCGGTGTAGTCTTCCGGGCAGTCACCCCATCCGGCATTTTTTTCTCTGTATATACGGCATTCCTCAAAAACGCCTTTCTCCGCACCAAAATTCCATATTTTAGTGCTACCTTTGCCGGACAGATTTTTTAGTATTAACCCCGTCCATGTACCCCTACATGTACATTTTAGGGCCTCTACCAAAATCCACCTCCTGATTTACAGGAAGTTATCAAAAAAAGAGGGCGTATCTATAAATGAAATACCCTTAAATACACACTATAATCACGAAAAACTACTTCTTCCAACGGTTCTGCTAACATTCCCAAATATTCAATCGTCGCCGGATCTGACGGACGGGTCATATTAGCATTATCAATGCGTCCTTCCGGATTGATCAATATAAAACGAGGTATTCCTTTTTACACGGAATGCATTCAGAAACTCTTCATCGCCACCGGTATGTAACTGTATCCCCCCATTTTTTCATCTTTCACAGTTTGTTCCCCACTTTGCTTTATCTCGATCGGTAGAGATGCTTACAAAACAGATATTCGTTCCCTGAAAAGCTTCTTCCAACGTCTGCAAATGCGGAAGTTCTTCTCTGCAGGGAGTACACCACGTAGCCCAAATATCAATATAAACATACCTCCCTTTGAAATCATCAAGGCTCACTTCTTTACCATTTATATCCAAATATTTAAAGCCATGTGCCTTGCTTCCCTTGGCCACAGAGGCCCCCTCGGCGTAAAGACTATTGAAAGCCGCTTGCATTACTGGGTTCGTCACCTCTTTGTCAAAGATAGCTTTAACTTCTGCAGCATCGTCAACACCCTCACCATCAATATAAGAGAGGGAGAAACTTGTCACCAAATACTCCTTTACGGTCTGACTCTTGATATTACTCAATATATAATTCAAAACATTCAATGTCTTCTCTTTCACAGAAGCATTCTCTTGTTTTTCCAACATCTTACCAGCAAAATAAGCCACAGCCCCTTCCATGAAATTCGTGTAAGAATCCAATTGTAACAACCAATCCTCTTCTACCATCAAAGATCTCATTTTTGCAATATACTCTTCCGAGCAATCGCGATTTTGGGCATATTGCCATAAGATGCCACACACGTCATACAGCAACCGAGTTTTCTCCTTTTCTTGGAAAACCTTGTCAAACCCTTTACTTTCCACTACTTTATTATTATCAGCAATGTATTGATCTATTTTTTCCAGAAACTCGTCTTCCTTCAACCCGAAATCCCCCATTACCGGAACTTGAGTTTCTTTCCCGTTAATAAAGTTATTCTTCTCGGCACCATCTCCCGCAAACTCAATCTCCAATCCAGACGGTCTCATATCCCAAGTCACGTCCAAACCTTTCCCCGGTTCCAAGTAAATAGCCTTTGTTTTCCACTTATATTTCACGATACCATACTGCGGTTCATCCACAGGCAAAACTACGGAGGCTTTCCCTTCAGCATTCATCTGCAACATCGTATCCAGTTTCACTAGTCCAAAATATACCCCCTCATCAATGTTCTTATCTTCACGGTTATATTTACAGACACACTCTTTTCTTCCTGACAAGCAAATGCCAGTAAAGAAATGAATAACATTACAAATAATTTTCTCATAATCTAAATTTAATAAATATAAAACTTTTTTCAAAACTATATTAAAGCAACTCTTGCAATCTCTCCTCTGTCTTCCGGGCTGGAAGGAGCCGTCATATACGCCTCCACGATATTTCCTTCCGGATCTACCAAAATAAACCGCGGCAAGTTGCTCACCATATACGCTTTACCAAATGCAAGGTCGTCACCCATGTACAATTGGATGCCATCCAAGCCCTCGTTTTGCATCGACTTCAACCAAGCCTCCTTATCCGTGTCGCAAGAAATACCCACAAAAACAATATTTTTCCCCGCAAACTTCTTTCTCCAGACGTTTCAAAAAAGGTATCTCCCGATGGCAGGGACCACACCACGATGCCCACAAATCAATATACACAAACTTTCCGCGCATCGACTCTAGCGACACCATCTTCCCATTCATATCCGGCAAGTTAAACACCGGGGAAGGCGTGCCCGGGCGCAAACTACTCCACGTATTGCACATCTGCTCAAAAAGTGCCAGTTTTGCTGCACTCTTCACGTTTATTTTGTACACCTCCACAAGATCCTCCTGTCCCTCCAATCCGCACTCCAAGATATACTCGTACACGAAATCATGTATCAATTCTTCCACGAGGATGGAATCCTTTATAATTTTCCACGATATATTTCACCTCTCGACGAATCAAGTCATTTGGGGCATGCTCCTCCAATCCCTTGTTCACTAGAGTAGCTATCGACCTACGTACATAATTGTAATATGCCGTCATCCCGATCAAATCCTTGCGCTCTTTTGCCAACTCCCGCAGGGTCTTGTAATACGCCTCCCCTGGTTCAAAAGACTCATTCCCCGTCATCCAACGGTGGTTCATCCGGTAAGAATACCACAAACCATACGCCTCGTAACGTAGACGCTCCTTTTCTACGGCAACAAAATTCTCTGGCAATTCTCTTTTCTCCAAATTCTGCCAGTTCTTTTCCAGTAACTTCTTCGTGTTTTCGCTCAATTCCTCCTCATTACCGGAAAAATACGACAACTCAAACGGGGAAATCGATGAAGACAAATAATCGTTGATCGCCTTCGTCTCTCCCGTGAATTTACGGTTCCAGTTATCCTCGTTCCCGTCAAATTCCATACCCATAGGTTCACCTCCCATCAAGTAAACGGATAAACCTTCCGCCCGTACATCACCTCCGAGTACTGCGGGGCAATCTGAAACGCTTTGATCTCCACCACTCCATCCTCCGGCACCTCAAAAACCTGCTCCTTCCCATTGATGTTCATACGCATCACTTCATCCTCTACTGGATTCGTGATCGTGCATTTAAACACCAAATCTTTCAATTCTACTTTTTTCCTTCTCTCGAACCACATCCCAAACAAACAAGGTTAAAAATAAACAAAACAAACTCCTTCTCATCTTTATTCATTTAACTTTTTACTATAATCCGTTTTTTTCCATCGGAGCAGCGGGACAACTCAATCCAGCCTCTTTCAACAACCCGTCAATCAAATCAGCCTTATGATAAGGAGCAGAGAAAGGATCAACCCCATTATACCGCACATTTCCCCTTTGGCATCAATAATCACGATATGTGGGATATCCAGTACTCCATAATCCATGTTCATCACATTCTGACTAGTGAAAGCCACCCGCCAGTTCATATTCTGGTCCTTCATGAAAGTTCTCATCAACTCAAACTCGTACCGGACTTCCTTTTGTCTGAATAGTCTTCCCATTCTTCACGTCCACATGGTATCCCATCACGGAGGTTACCCCGATAATTTCCACGAGATATCCCGTATATCTCTTCGTTAAGGCTCTCATATTCGGCATAATCCCGATACATGGCCCGCATTTAGTCGCCCAAAAATCGAGTATCACCACTTTTCCCTTCAAGTCATCCAAGCTTTGCTCCTTCCCGCTACTCATCCATAAGAAATTCAGCTCCGGCGCTTTATTCCCGACCAACATCCCCGTAGCATAAGGTCCTTCTAAATACTGAATAGCCAATTCCACTCGTGCTCGACGTCGTCCCTCTCTGTAACGCTCAGTAGATAACAAACCTGTATATTGTTTTAAAACTTTTTGCCTGATCTCCTTTTTCCGCAGTAGAAATTTTTTCCGCCACGAACGCCGCATTAAACACTTCCATGGAAACGAATACGGCATCATCCGACAACGACATATCCAACAAAGACTTCACGTTGTCCAAAATACCAGACTCTACCCAAGAGTCTCCTCCCACATGAGCCGCACCTTTCAGCACGTCTACCAATATCTTTCGTTACCGGACAAGACGCTGCCTATTGACGTATTGGTAAGCATCAGCTTATACAATTCCATTTCTTTAGCTGCGATTTCTTCTGAATCCTGTCATCGGTACATATCTCCAACGATAATAAGAAGCAATTGCCCCAGCTTCTCCGGATTGTTTCGATTGTGTTTCCAATATCGGGGCCAACCATTCACGCAAATAACTGTCTAATGACGCCCCACCCACATCAAATAATAACTCTACTTGCGACGGACTGATTTTTTGTATATCATAATTCTGCTCATTTTTCGCCACTACCTCTTGAAAGGCCTTACCCTTGTCACCTTCCTCTAGATTGCTTATCGCAAAAGCAGCATTCCTACACAAATCCTTCAATTGCTTATCCATCGGTGCCTTAGGACCGCAAGCAACACATAAAAGTACAAGTGATAAATAGTACAAATGTTTCATCATAATTCCGTTTCTAATTGAGGTGTGTCAAAATGATCTTTGGCACACCTCATTTTTAATCCATTTATTTTTACTCGTTGTAATAATAAATTATAGACTGCTCTTCTTCATTTTTATCTATCCAAGATATTATTTGTTGCATCATTCCCCAGTCACCCATTGTAACATCAGAAATTTCATAAGATATTAACTCGGTACCACCATCTTTCATGGAATTAAAGAAATAACGATTGTAAACATATTGACTAAAAAGTCATTCCATACAAATCTAAAGGAAGTAATGCAGGCAAATTCTCCATGTATAGCGGATTTACTTTCTCCTTGTCAGTAAAATCGAAAGAATTTCCGGATAATTCCGCATCCATATTGTCTACTCGCACCATTTCACCTTCTTTTCTCTGCATATTGAGGAGCGTATAACTCACCATCGATATTGAAACTCTTAATAGAACCACTCGTAAACAATATTTGTTACGTAATCAACCCCATCTTTAGTTACTTTTACAACTTCTTCACCCTCATATGTGAACTCGTAAGTCTCTTTTAGTTTCCTCTATCTCATAAGTCACCTCATTCAAACGTTGTACTATTTTCTCAAGTTTAGTGACCATATCATTTTCTCCATAATAAAAATCAACGATATGATACCCTGACATAGTTTGGGGATCCAGTGCGGCTAACTGATATAACTTATCTGCATCTGCAATATCCCCGAGAATATCTATATTCGGATGATATTCTCCATTCATATCCACGTCATTAACTTGGAATACAGGAACATCATATAAATTCATGACACCAAGTACACTTTTAAATGTCAACCCCTCTTTTCTCTCAACAACAACCGATTTATTAAACTCCTGATCTTTTTCATCGACCACAACAATCGTTACCTTATTATCCCCAAGTTCTAAATCTTCAATACGAACATTAAACTCATATTTTCCTGTTCTGACTCCATGGACAAATCGAACTTAACATCATCTTTTCCTCTACTTTCACGATCATCTCTTTCAACGGAATTAACCCCGAATAACCGTCAATTTCAAGTTGCAATTTTCAGAGAAAGTCAAGATTTGGTCAGCTGTAAACCGTACATCCAATTCTGAGAATTTTTAATATTCAACGTGATATTTTGTGTCACTATTTGTCCTTCACGATCTTCGACTGTCAAGGACAACATCAACGTCGTATTCTCCGTGTAGGTAGTCAAATCCACGTCATAGGTATAAGTGAAGGTATTGGGATCAGCGAATGAAGTTTGCTCATCCAGCACTTTATTAGAAGATTTATCCATCAAAGTAATCTTAGCAATCCCCTCTTCCGAAACGATCGGCAAGTTAATCTTATACGTATCAGCCGTGTCACGTTTCAACTCCAATGTTATATTTCCATCACCCTCGATCACCGGAGCCATCCCGGGTCATCATCGGAACAAGCTATAAACCAGCCACCGCCAATAGGGGCCAATAGTAATTCTTCATTTTTTCATAATTCATTAATTTAAAGTTTATACTCAAAACGTTAGATATATTTGTTTATAAAAATCTCCCGCCAACGGATTAATCTTTTTCGATATCCACACCCATCGCTTTCAGTGAGCTAGCCACATACTGCATCTTGGTTTTCATCAACTCGTACACCATTACCATATCATGTATCTCCTGATCCATCTTCACCAAGTTCTCCACGAAATTGATTAAATCATCCAACTCCAAGGGATAACTATACTCCTCTACATCCGTGATCGGAAAGAATCCTAACTTTAGTAATCCTCTGGCGGTAACTGCTCGTTTTTTCTCTCTGCTCCACCTCTGTACCGTAGAGCGTTTCTGCACAGATCGAAGAACAAATTCTCCACGAACACCAAGCGACGCACATTCACCACGTAGCCCGCCAGAAAGATATAATGCAACTCCTGCACGTACTCCTCCATCCGCTCCCCAGACATCGCCGCCCAGTTAGCTCGATACAAGCCAGCAATCGTAAACTATTCATATTGGCTACCGCATCATGATAACCGGTATCGCCCCATCCGGCAGTGGGAAATTCCTAACTGGCTCGCCTTTAATCTTGCTACATATCAACAACTTTCGCGGCAAATAATT
>VOFG01004490.1_pt1 | contig 48955 bp, 60 predicted proteins | sample 5384171 | NCBI WGS metagenome assembly VOFG01 (sample SAMN12384726, study PRJNA508395) | human gut metagenome | isolation source: healthy gut F | host: Homo sapiens
ACGTGCAGTACATCGAGGATCGGCTCAAGGCTGCCGCGACGACATTGACTGCCACCGCATCTTTATTACCGACTCCGGCATTGACGAGGCCACGTGGAAAGAGCTCGAGCGCGTCGTGCGCGCGTGCCAGCCGTTTGAGGAAGTGTGTACCACACGCAGGCCGGCTGCACGGTGTCGAACCACTGCGCCCGGCTGCATGGGCATTTTGTACTACCACAAGTAAACCAAGTTGTACAGTCTGACAGGGAGCGCGTTCCGGCGCTCCCTGTAGTCTTTTTAAACAATGCGCTTGAAGAGCTTGTCCAGCTCCCGGCGCGTGAGCGTCACGGCGACGGGGCGGCCGTGCGGGCAGTACTTCACCTCGCCGGCGCACACCGCGTCTGCCAGACGCAGCAGCTCCTCGGGCTCGGTCTGCCAGCCGGCCTTGATGGCCGCCTTGCACGCCACGGTCTTGAGCACTTCGTCGCGCACGGACTGTGCATCCATGCGTGCGCGCCGTGGCGCAGCTGCGTGCAGATCTCCTCGAGCGGGCAGCGCATCCGCCGCGTCGAGCTGGGCGGGCACGCCGCGGAGGATGTAGTCGTTGCGGCCGAACGGCTCGAGCGTGAAGCCGAGCTCCGCGAGCACGTCGCCGTACTGCTGCAGCACGTCGGCATCACTCGCGTCCGGCGTGAAGGCAGCGGCTCGAGCAGCGTCTGCGACGGGATGTCGGCAGGGCTCTGCCGCAGGCGGTCAAAGTTGATGCGCTCGTGCGCCGCGTGCTTGTCGATGAGGATGAGCGTCTCGCCCTTCTCAACGAGGATGTACGTGTGCATCGCCTCGCCGATCAGGCGGGCGGGCGGCTCGGCCGGGGGCGCGGCGCACTCGAGCGGGGGGGATGACCGGGCTCCGGCTCGATGGCGGTCTGCACGGGCCGTGCGACCGGCACGATCGGCTCGGGCACCGGCGGGGCGCTCGGTATGGGGCGCGCGGGTGTCACAAACACCGGCGGCGGGGCCACGCGCGGCGCGGCGAAGGCCGACGCCGTCGGCGAGCGGAACGCGACCGCCTCCTCCCGCCGGGGCGGCGGGGGGCGTAGGTGCGCGGCGGGCGCGAACGCCGGCGCTGCGGCTGAGGGTGCAGACGGGCGCTGTGCCGGGGCCGCTTTCGGCGCCGACGGCACGAACGGGTCTGCCTTCGGCGCGGGCTCCGGTTTGGCCGCCGTTTTCGACAGCGTGGTCACGGGCGCTTTTTCCGCCTCGAGCGCGGCGCGCGCACCGTAATACACGGCGTCAAACACCGCGCGCTCGTGCGTGAACTTTACCTCGGTCTTGGCCGGGTGGACGTTGACGTCCACGGCCGCACAGCTGAGCTCGATATACAGCACGCACGCGGGGAAGCGCCCCACGAGCAGCGTGTTGCGGTAGGCCTGCTCGAGCGCGGCCTGCAGCGCGGCGGATCTGATCCATCGGCCGTTGCAGAAGAAATACTGCTGCGCGCGGCTGCCGCGCCCGGCGGCGGGCGAGGAGAGGAAGCCGTGCACGCGCACGCCGTCGGCCTCACCGGCGCAGGGCAGCAGGCTCATGGCGAGGTCGCGCCCGAGCAGGCTGTAGACGCAGCTGTCGAGCTTGTTGTCGCCGGGGGAGAAGAAGACCTCCTCCCCGTCGCGGATGCAGCGCACGGACACATCCGGCCGGCCGAGCGCGCACCGCAGCGCGGCGGCGGCACAGGCCGCGCCCTCCGCGCGGTCGGACTTCAGGAATTTGCGCCGGGCGGGCGTGTTGAAAAACAGGTCGCGCACGATCATCGTCGTGCCCTCGGGGCAGCCGGTCTCGTACATGTCCTGAATGTCGCCCGCGTCAAGCGTCATGTGCGTGCCGGACGCGGCGCCGCGCCGGCGCGTCGTGAGCGTGATGTGCGACACGGCGCTGATCGCGGCCAGCGCCTCGCCGCGAAAGCCCATCGTGCCGATGGCCTCGAGCCCCTGCTCGTCGTGCAGTTTGCTCGTTGCGTGGCGCAAAAACGCGATGCCCGCGTCCTCCGGCGCCATGCCGCAGCCGTCGTCCGTCACGCGCAGATACGTCGCGCCGCCGCCGCGCAGCTCCACCGTCACGGTGCGGGCCCCGGCGTCGAATGCGTTTTCCACCAGCTCCTTGACCACCGAGGCGGGCCGCTCCACGACCTCGCCCGCGGCGATCAGATCCGCCAGATGCGGAGAGAGAATTTGAATTTCGGGCATGGGTTGCCCTCCTTTGAGTACAGTCCATGGGGCGCGAGCGCCCCGCGCGTATATTATAAAGGATTGTCATTGAAAATTCCACCGCGAAATGCTACAATATTCTATCACACTTCAAATTTTATCCGGCCGGAGCCGGACAGGCAGGAGCATCGCATGAGCTATCAGAGAACGGAGATCCCCGAATCGGACATCCAGCACCAGATGGATATCTGCGCGCAGCTGCGCGCACACTTCACCGCCGGCGGCCGCCAGCCGCTGGCCATGGTCGATACCTATGGCTGCCAGCAAAACGAGGCCGACAGCGAAAAGCTGCGCGGCTATCTGCGCGCCATGGGCTTTGACTTTACACAGGACGAATTCGCGGCCGACGTCGTCGTCATGAACACGTGCGCCGTGCGCGAGCACGCCGAGACGCGCGTGTTCGGCAACGTCGGCGCGCTGACGCACACCAAGGCGCGCAACCCCAATCAGATCATCGCGGTCTGCGGCTGCATGGCGCAGCAGGCGCACGTGAGAGCAGCCTATAGGAAAATTCATCGACGTGAAGATCACCACCAGCAACACCTGGGCGCTGTACGGTGAGATAGTTCGCGCCCGGTAACCCCATTTAACGAAAAGAGAAACTGTCATGGCTGAGCTTACCCATGAAAAGCAGTATAACGAAATAAAACAGCAGCATCAGGACTGCCCTGCTGTTCTTCCGTCTCGGCGACTTTTACGAGATGTTCAACGACGACGCGAAGATCGCCTGCGCGAGTTTGACCTCGCGCTGACGACGCGCGCGACCGTTCCGTTGAAGACCCCTGACGAGCGCACGCCGATGTGCGGAAAAGCCGTACCACAGCGCGGAGGCCTGCGATCGCGCGGCTCATCGCCGAGACTTTAAGGTCGCGATATGCGAGCAGACGGAAGACCCGGCGCTGGCAAAGGGACTTAATGCAGCGGGACGTCATACGCATAATCACGCCACGGTGACGGAAAGCCTCGATGCTCGAAGAGGGCAAGAGCACCTATATAGGCGCGGTGTACCCTGCCACCAGGAGGGCGGCGTCGCGTTCTGCGACGTGTCCACGGGCGAGTTCGCTGCGCGGCCTTGACGGGGACGCTGTGAGCCACATCATAAACGAACTTGGCCGCTTTGCGCCGCGCGAGGTCATCCCTCTCCCCCCGGCGCAAGGGAGAATGAGCATATATATGAGTTTGTCACGCGAAAGCTCGAAGCCATGCCGGAGAGCGCGTCGGAGAGCTTTGAATACCTCCCTCGGCGTCGGTGCTGCTGTGCAGGCAGTTCGGCTTCACGGACATTGACCAGTGCGGCCTTGACGGGCAGCCCCGGCGCGGTCTGCGCAGCCGGGGCGCTGCTCGGCTACATAAAGGAGACGCAGAAATTCGACATCAGCCACATAAACCGGCTCGACGTGTTCTACGGCGGGCGGTACATGGAGTTTGACTGGGTCACGCGCCGCAACCTTGAGCTGACGGAATCCCTGCGCAGCGGTGAAAAGAAAGGCTCGCTGCTGTGGGTGCTGGATAAGACCAAGACCCCGATGGGCGGGCGCATGCTGCGCTCATGGAATTGGGCGACCGCTGCTGTCGGCAGTGGCAATGTCTAAAAAGCACAAAGGCTCACGGCGGTAAACGAGCTGTATTCAAACAACGTCGCGCGCGGAGGCTGATGGCAGTGCTGCGCGAGATAACGGACAATACAGCGGCTTGTCGTACGCGGTATACGGCACGGCCGGCGGGCCTGCGCTCGCTCTCGAACTGCGCGGCAGTGCTGCCGCGGCTCAAGGGAGCTGCTCGCTCCGTTTGAGAGCCTGGAAGCTCAAAAGCATCGCCGGTATGGACACGCGCTTGACGACATGCGCGCAGAGATAACCGCGCGATATGCGATGAGCCGCCGTTTTCCGTGCGCGGGGGCGGCGTGCTGCGCACGGAGGCTATTCCGAGGAGGTAGACCGGCTGCGCAACATGCGCGACAACGGTGCGCAGATGGTGCAGGGCTTGAGACGCGCGACGCCAACGCACCGGCGCGAAGAAGCTGAAGGTCGACTACAACCGCGTGTTCGGCTATTACATCGATGTGCCCCAATTCCGCCGGGCTTGAAAAGGTCGGAAGAATACATACGCAAGCAGACGCTCGTTTCAGTGAGCGCTATTTCACCCCGAGCTCAAAGGGCTTGAGACGACGCTGCTGACAGCGCACAGGGTGGTGAACGAGCTGGAGTACCAGTAAGCTTCACCGAGGTACGCCTGGCGTGGCGGAAAAAGGTCGACCGCGTACAGGCCGCGGCGGACGCGTGGCGCGGCTCGGCTGCCTCTGCTCCCCGCCGGACTTGCCGTGCGCAACAACTACGATGCCAGGTCGACACCTCGCGTGGGTGCAGATAATCAGGGTCGGCACCGGTCGTAGAGCAGGCGATGAAGGACGTGCTTCGTCCCGAACGACTATCTTAACGACAGCGACGACCGCGCCGCGATAGTCACGGGTTCCAGGCTATAGCAGGTAAATCTACATGCGCCAGACGGCGCTCATCGTGCTGATGGCGCAGATAGGCTCCTTCGTCCCGGCAAAGAGTGCGACGATCGGCATAGTCGACAGGGTCTTTACCCGCATAGGCGCGTCCGACGATCTGGCCTCTCGGGCAGTCCACCTTCATGGTGGAGATGAGCGAGATGGCCTCGATCCTCAAGCACGCGACCGCGGCGTCACTCCTGATCCTCGACGAGATAGGCCGCGGTACCTCGACCTTGACGGGATGGCTATAGCCCGCGCGGTGCTGGAATACTGCGCGGACAAGCGCAAGCTCGGCGCAAAGACGATGTTCGCCACGCACTACCACGAGCTTTCCGCGCTCGAGGGCGAGATACAGGGCGTGCGCAACTACAGCATAAGTGCGAAGAAGCAGGGCGGGGGACTCGCACCCTGCGCAAAATAGTGCGCGGCGCGGCGGACGACAGCTACGGCATAGAGGTCGCAAAGCTGGCGGGGGGCTGCCGGAGGCCGTGATGGGCAAGGCCAAAGGGGCTACCTCAAGGAGCTGGAGGCCGACGGCATAAACGCGCTGCCGAGGCGGACGCTGCGGACGACGGGCAGATAAGCTTTGCCGACGTCGGCACGGGACGAGATACGCCAGATGCTCGAGAGCGCCGACCTCAACACGCTCACCCCGATAAGAGGCGATGAACCTACTCTTCGAGCTGCAGAAGAAAGCGAGGGGCTGATGGAAAAGAGAGCTTTTACCCCCGTTCACAAGCGAGATGACAAAGCGCGAGCGCGTCATGGCGCTGGCTATATCGGTACATCCCTGTCGGTATACATGGGGCTTATTGACGAGGTAACAGCAAACGTGCTGTGCTAACGATAGGCTTCATCCATAAGTGCTCATCTTCGAGTTCCGCTTCCTGCGCCGCGACTTTGACCTGCTGATGCGACCATCGCACTGTGCGCTCGAGATAATCGCGGGCTATCTGCTGATGATGGTCTGCAATTACTGCACGAGCTCGATCCTCCTCGCGAAGCTGCCAGACGCCTCGGAACCCTTTCGAACAACGGACTAATAGCGGCAAAGATAGACATGCGCTGGATCAAGGCGATGACGATCTTCCTCGCGCGCGGGTGGGAGGGCTGATGTTTCGCGCCGGTATATTCGAACAACTGCGCCGCCGCCCGCTTCGCGCCGCTGCGCTGGTGTTTAACTGTATCACGTGTGGAGCTTTGCGATCACCGAGCCCAAATCGACTGGATAGCACATTTATACAGTACATCCGGTGTAAAAGCCGCGGCGCGCTGCTAAAAGCGCACTAATTCTATCTGGAGCAGCATATTCATTACGACCGTAAACGCCACCGTGTCGCTTCAGGCGCTTTCCATGCTTCAGGGATCTGGCGGCGATGCGGCTACACACTGAAAACCATCGCCCGCATCCGGAGCGATTTCGACGAAGTCTGCATCCCAGCGGCAGGCCGGGATAGTGAGCGAGCTGCGAGAGCCTTATAGTTTTCGGAGACAGAATACCGCACGACGAGGCGCTGCGCGGGAGGGAGGACTGTGCCACCTGTGGCTGGATATATGGCAGTTTCTCCGAGGGGCGTGCGCGAGATGGTCGCCGACGGTGCGCGCTGCCGCTCGGCTCGGCGCACATGCGGCTCCGGAGTATTCGCGACGCGCTCTTCCGATCCGAACGCGCTTTGGGCTGAGCTGCGCGTGAAGCTGCTGGGCATTGAAAAGCGCGAGGGGCTGCGCAGGCGTTGCGGGGGCCGACCTGCATGGACGGCTCTCTGATATGCTGATGGCATAAAGCCATACATCTACGCCGACTGTCACCCCGAGGCAAGCGGCGGTTTCGCTCGGACTCGGGGGTAAGGCTCACGGTGGAATACGCGGCGGGAGTGCAGCGGTGTACTGGAGGATAAGCGCGCCGCGCTGACGGGCGTGTTTCGCAACGACCCGCGCCCGCGCTATCAGCACGACAGCAGCCGCGTCACGCCTTGAGTTTGCGGGGCTGAAGTGAAGTTCACGGTGGACGGGACGCTTACTGGTGATATCGGCAGAAAAGAAGGGAGCTTATATGTGGAAAACGATAAGTAGCAGCGATGAAATATCGCAGTTTATGGAAAAGGTATACTATTTTCACGACAGCTGCAAAGGAAATGAATTACATAAGCGGAGCCTTCATGTCGGAAGATAGTTCTGGATGCATCCGGCTGAACGACCGCAGAATACTGCGGGTCATTATCCAGCGGCAGTTTGCCGAGGATTCCATGATAGAGCTGGAGTTTCAGGAATTGGGGTACCAGGCTTTTCCCTGTGGACGAATCCTACACCTGCGAAATTTTAGACTGGCAATGCTGCTGAAGGACGGCAGCATATAGCTGGTGCGACTGCGGCGATGTGACCAGCCGATTTAGACGATTATGAGGGCACATTGATCTGCGCGTCAGCTCAGATGGCGCTCTGGGTCGAAAGCCCCTTGGGAGACAAAGAGTTTTATCACTCCGATGTCGATGAGAAACGAACAGGCGCGCTGCGATATTTTCGCAGCGCGCCTGTTCGTTTTATTTGTTCCAAGGGGGCTTTTTATTTTCTCACTGCCGCGCAGTAGTCGCCGGAGATGATGACGTCATTCTGCCGGGTCGAAGAGCGCCGCGTCGGATATCAGACCGACATAGGCGGCTGAGCTATCCTTCGTCTCCCTCGATAAGCTCGGGGCTCAGGGAAAGATAGTGAAACCGCTCTCTGTACGGCAGGAGAGTTTTTCCGTGATCCTCGTCCGTCAGGCCTTGAAGTAATGCGCGTCCGTGCCGTCATAGAACAGGGTCAGAATTTCGCTGACATTATAATAGCCCCTTATATTGCAGGTCGGCGCTTATAGAGCCGGTCGGCTCCGCTGTCCTCCGCCGCCGTTATCGCGTCCTCGTCCATAGAAGAAATAGTGCTTCACGCTCGGCGTAGGCGCCGAAATACGTGCCCGCCATGAGCGCGCCCGGAGAGCAGGGAGCGCACAGACCGTCGGGATCGTGAGCTTCGGCAGCGCGGTGACGGCGTAATATACCCCGAGCGCGATGAACATCAGCTCCGCGTAAATATATAATATTGATGTGGCTGACGTTCACGCCGTTCGTAACTATACCGACCCATATCCCGGTCAGCAGAGCGAACAGCGCAAGCCACCTGTTATCGGCTCCCTCCCTTTAAAAAGCCGAACAGACCGAGTATCGCGAAGGGTACGGTAAAAGATACATTGTGCCGAAGCCGTCCATGTCGTTCCACGGAAGGTCTTTCACCTGCAGGAGCGTAACATTCAGCAGGCTTTTGAAATTGGCTATAAGCTGCTCAATGGGCTTATCCGAAAAGAACAGGATATCCCCGCGCGGACGCTGGCGGTAAAGTGCCGGATGGTGACGAAGGGCAGCCTTTATCGTGTCCCGCAGCCGAAGAAGTTCACGGCCATGGTGAGGGATGAACGGCCACGCGATAAGCAGGTACACGAGGGCAATAGACGGCCGCGTTGCGCAGCGCGTGACGCGCTTCTTTATCATATAGAACGCGCAGACCGCAACGAGGAACAGCGGGACGGTATAGATCGTGATGCTGCAGCAGTACATACACAGGCCAAAGAAGAGCATGGATATGTACAGAAAGCGCTTCTTCTCCGTCAGGCGCGGTTGAGGAAATACAGCCCGCCCATGAAGAAATGCGGCAGAAGATTGCAGTCGAGCGCCCAGCGGAATCAGGTGCCAAAAGTTTATGGCGACGAGCAGCGCCGCGATGAGCCCGGCGCGCTCGCCGAAAACATCGCGCATGAAGAGCCAGGAAGAACACGCCCCTCGGCGATGCTGCACAGTGGACGGATGCGCATGGTCACGACGCTCAGGCCGAAGAGCCACAAGCGGCGCGATCAGATATGACATGAGGCTGCTCATCTGCCCGTAGCCCCATGCGTAGAGGTGGCAGGGCAGCCATGTGCCGAAGCGGTCGGTGCCGTAATCGGCGAGAGCCTGGCGTCGACCGCAGCCATCGCCCTGTCCTGATTCACACCGCCGGGGATGCTCCCTGAAGTCCCACACGCGCAGCGCGATGCCGGCAATGAGGATCAGCAGCAGGAACAGACGGTATGTGTTTTGCTTTGCCTGCCCATCGGCACCGCTCCTGCGGGACGGCGCAGCATGCACACGGCAGCAGCCATGCTCACTGTCAGTGAGAGGGCGAGCATTACAGAATTAAAGGTATCCATTCATTTAACTGCGGAGCCTGCGCGTCATCGGCGCAGGCTCCGTCTTTCTCGGTGTCCGGTTTTTCAGCTAAGGTTTCCGGTGGCGTACATCGCCGCGGTCAGCGCGACTACGGGCGCAGTCTCGCAGCGGAGGATGCGCTCACCCATCGAGCAGATGTGCAGCTTGCAGACGCGCGCAAGGTCGGCCTCAAACTGCGCGAAGCCGCCCTCGGGGGCCGGTGATGATCGCGGCGGGTCGCGATATCCTTATTCGCGGAAAGGACATCGTCCAGCTTCTCGCGCTCGCCGTCTCATGAACATGAACAGGCCGAGGTCCTTCTTCACCGCAATATCGAGCACAGCCGTGAAGTCCCCCGCCCAGCTCACGCGGGATGATGCCGCGGCCGGACTGCTTTGCCGCCTCCTCGGCGATGCGCTGCCAGCGCTCGAGCTTCTTCTCGGGCTTATCGGGCTTTGCGATGCAGCGCTCGCTGTCAAAGAACATGATCTCATACGCGCCGGCTTCGACGCATTTCTGGATGATATAATCGGTCTTATCGCCCTTCGGCAGGCCGCAGAGCACCGTCACCTTTGACGCTCGGCTCCGCTGGGCAGGGGACGACCTCGATGACCTCGGCCTCGACCTGCTCCTTATCGGCGCTGACAAGGCGGCACTTATAATCCGTGCCCTGACCGTCGCAGATTATCATATCCTCGCCCGGACGCAGACGCAGCACACGGCACATGCTCGGCATTGCCCCTCTTATCGCCATGCCGCCCAGAATATTGGTACCGGCCATATGGAAAAATCTCGGCATTTTCTATCTCTCCTAAGAGTTAATATGGGTGTTCTCTTTGCCGTAATTATCGCGCGCATAACTTTAGCCGAGCTTTTGCAAGAGAGCAGCATATATTAGGCGGGAGAAAATATATGGAGGACATATAATGGACAAAAACTTTCCCCTGAGCTCCAGGGCTTGAGAGGTCTGAAGCGCGTGAGCGCGGGGCGCGCAAAGCCCTAAGGTCCTGCGGCCTGGCGTTGTAAAGCAGCAGGAAGAGCAAGGCCGTCAGGTTCTGTGGCGATCCGCCGCGGCGCGGCTGAGGTTATTCGTCCCGGCGGCGATCCAGCCGTGTTCCCCGCTGAAAGCAGCTTTCCGGCCCCCACAGCTCACCGTGCGCGAAAGGGCAGCTTCAGCCGTCCTGCCGGGTTATGAGGGCATAGTCCCGACGCTCATTGCTTCTCTCCACCTGCTCGGACTGCACCGCCGACAGGCACACCGGCGGGAACACGATGCACCACCAGTTGTGCCCCTCGCCCTCGCTCGAGCACAACGCGCGCAGGGATTCACCGCCCCGCCGGGAGCGTGAAGCCCCCATATTCGCGGCTGGGGTAAAGCCCGTGCCGAGGCGACGGTGACCTGCCGTCCTCCGCCGCGGCGGCGCGCCTATGCCGTCAAGCTTCGCGGCTCAGCACCGCGCGGGCGTCGGCGGGGCTTTCGAGCCGTCGAGCTGGGCGTGATGATATTCGCACGCAATCGCGCACACGCAGCTTGAGAGCCTGCTCATAGGCGTCGTCAGAAACGGCAAGCACGTGCAGACGCACAAGATCCGCGTTGATATGCTGTTGTGCCCAGACCGCCGCGCACAGGCACACGCACAGCGAAACGAGCGCCGAAATTCTATATCCTCAAAAAAAACATAGAAAAACCTCCTTACCGTATGTAATGATACATACAGTATTGACGGTTTTTTCCCTATCTAAACCAACTTTTTAAAGTGCGCCCCACACAGGCGGCGCTGCAGAAGTTTCTTTACCCGCGCACAGCTTATCGCGCACGGCGGACGTCCCCTGCCGGCTCGAACACGCCGAACACCGCGGAGCCTGTGCTGGTCATCACCGCGCCGAGCGCACCGTGGTCGAGCAGGGGTGTTTTATATCCGCGACGGTGCGCGCGCGGCGGTCGTCAACGTCCTCAAAGACATTATACATAACGGCGGTTTATTGCGCGAGCTGGCCCCTGCCTGATCGCCGCGACAAGCCCCGCCGTATCAGTGGCAGCGCAGCTTTATCTCGCGGTCAAGCTTTCTGAAAAGCTCCGGAGTGGATATAGAAAATTCGGGCTTGCATATAATGAAGCGGCAATCCGGCATATCCGGGAGCGCCTCGAGCTTCGCTGCGCGCCGCGCCGGAGGGCCAGCGCCGTGCCGCCATAGACGCAGAAGGGGCACGTCCGAGCCGATGCGCTCGCTCAGGGCGCAGCTGCTCACGGTCGAGCACATCGCCGTACAGGCGGTTGAGCGCGCGTAGCACGGCTGCTGCCGCGTCCGATGAGCCGCCGCCCATGCCCGCGCCGACCGGGATGCGCTTGTTTATCTCGATGAGCATCCCCTGCCCGGTGTGCCCCGTCTCCTCAAGGAAGCACAGCGCCGCCCACTACGGCAAAGGTTGCGCTCATCGCCGGGGATGAAGCGCAGGTTGCCGCGCGCACGCACGCGGCCGCTCCTGTCGAGCGTGACCGTCACCTCATCCGCACAGCGAGACGGTCTGCATGACCATGAGCATGTCATGGTAGCCGTCCTCCCGGCGCTCGCTGGTAACATCAGGGATATATTGAGCTTGGCGTAAGCATTTTCATTTGTTGTCATCATGCGCTTGCCCTCAGCCCAGACTGGCCGTGCACACGCAGCTCATAGGGGCGCGCGGTGAAGCCGTTGCCGATGACAAAGCAGCCGTCATAGTTTGAAAGTCCCAGCGTCCAATCGTCAAGCGTGATGCCCTCCGGGGCGTCAAAGCGCGTGAACCCGAGGCAGCAGCATATCACCAGCAGTCGCTCGCTCTCGCAGCGGCGCTCATATACATAAAAAGTCCTTGTCCTTGGTCGGTATTCCTTTATATGTTATAGAGCGACGGCGTTGTTCTTCCTGAAAGCGAGCAGCCGCCGGTAGAAATCTGCAGCGAGCCGATCGTCCTCCTGTGCTTCGACATTTATCTGCTTATAGTTCGGGTTCACGCTGAACCACGGCTCGGCAGTGCTGAAGCCGGCGTTTTTCAGCGTCCGACCACTGCACGGGCGTGCGCGCGTTCTCACGTCGTCGCGCGCTGGATGAGCTTCAGGACGGACTTCTTCGGAAGCAGCTTCGAGGCGATACGGGCGATGTTGAACGTCGCCACGTCTTATACATATCGAGCCGCGGCAGGGCGATATTCGTCATGCCGATCTCCTGCCCCTGATAGATAAAGGGCGTGCCGCGCTGGAGAATGTACATGGCAGCGAGCATCTTCCCCCGCTCTCGTCATGGTACTTCTCGCTTCCGTAGCGGCTGATGACGCGCGGATGGTCGTGGTTTTCGATATACAGAGCGTTCCAGCCGCGCCCTTCGAGCTTGAGCTGCCAATCGGTGAAAGCCTTTTTTCATCTTCACGAGGTTGAATTTGCTGGGGGAGGACTTCGTTATAAAAGCAGTCCGCCTCCATGTGCGAGAAAGCGATCATCTCATCAAGCACGTGATGCCGGCCCCTCGGTGACATAGCTGAGCGCGACATCCGCCGTGGTCATCGGACTTTCGCCGACGACAAAGCAGTCATAATTATTGAAACATCGCGCTTGAACTCCCTTGAGGTAGGCGTGCCTCCGGGCGGTTGAGAATACTTCATGGCCGTTTGCCGCGGGGAGCTTCGGGTACGCATCCGGCAGGCCGAGCCTTTGAGACGAAGGTGATAACATCCTCGCGGAAGCCGTCGACAATCTATTATCCAGCCAGAAGCGCAGGACCTTTTTGACCTCCTCGCGTACGGCGGATTATCCATATTGAGATCCGGTCGTTTTTTGCGAACAAATGCAGATAAAATTCGTCTAAGCTACTGTCATACGCTCCCATGCGCCGCCTCGAAGAGGCCTGTCCAGTTATTGGGCGGCAGGTTTTCCGTTTATTCGCCGCGGCGGCCGACGCTAGAAATAATAATCATGGTAAGGGCTGTCCTTGGACTTGTGGCCTCCTGAACCACGGAAAAGCTCATCCGAGCTGTGGTTCACGGACAAGATCCATGAACACTCCGCAGGCCGCGCTCATGCGCGCTGTCGAGCACCTGACGGAACACGTCAAGATTACCGTAGTCCGGATGGATGTTCATATAATCGGAAATGTCGTACCCATAATCGGCGTTCGGCGAGGATACAGGGTGAAAACCAGATCGCATCCACGAGTTCAGGCTCTTTATATAATCCAGCTTCGACAGCAGCCCACAGCGTCGCCGATGCCGTCCCCTTCCTCTGTCGCAGAGCTGCGCGGCCAGATATGATACACGGACATCTCCTTATACCACGGCGTAAAGCCATAATATCCCTCCTCCGCCGGTTGCGCGGCCGGTCGATATACGTTCTGTTTACTTTTATATAGTTAGCAATATTATAAAGCCCGTTCAACAATATATTTATTCCCGGAAATTTCCGGAATAAGTTATTAATTAACATTCGCCGTGTTGACAAAGACCGATTTTATTGCCATTATGCTCCCCTTAGAATATGAACATGATTTAGGTCTTATGTTTGTGTTTGAAAGGATCTGCTTCGACTATGAAAATTTCTGACTTCGCTGGCTCTTGCCTGGCTGGTCTTTTCGGTTCTCCCCGCGCTATGCCGAAGAATACGTCCCACTTGGAAGCCACACCGCCGGTGAAAAGCTCAACTGCTATAGCAATGTCGACGCCGGGGCACAGGTCGTCTCCTTGACCTGCCCAGAGGCTGCTCGCTGGTCGACGACTTCAGCGGCGGCACGCGCCGTCTCACTCCTCGGCAGGGCTCCGACCGAGGCCAGTCAGCACGCTTTCTCCATGCAGGTGAGCGGCGTTGAGACACCATAAAACTGCTCCGATAGACCTCACTCCCGCTCTGCCGAGCATCCAGACCTGCCAGGATCACCTGTGCGCCCACGGCAGCGGCGTCTGCTCTCAGCGCATGGACGACGGATGGCGGCAACTGAGCTATCAGTAACCGGCGTCGGCTTCACGAGCATCATCGACGGTGCGACCGACCCGATCTACTCCCCCGGCCTCCGTCTCGGTACTACATATTACACCTGCAGCGTCACGAATACGAACAGCAGCCTCTCCGTCTGCGATGAGCAGACCGATGATCGTCACCGTAACGACGCCGAGTCGTGTCCATCTCTGTTGACGCCATGCCCTCAACGACTCGGTACTGGTAGGCGACTCGCTGAACCTCAGCGGTATGCGCCTCAAGTCGAATTCGACAACGGCAGCAGTGAGATCGTCTCTCAGGGCACCACCGGTTCGCCCAGCGTTTTCAATGAGGCCAGGACGCGAGGGCCGTGACTATAAACTACGGCAGCGCAGCGGTATTGCTACTTCTACGTCACGGTCGAGAACAAAGCCCGTCGTTGACAGCATCGGCGTCGTCACCCTGCCGAAAGAAGACGCGAGTACAAAGGTCGGCGACAATCTCGAGACAAGGGGCTTTCCATCCCGCGCCTACTCCGGGAACACGGCTTTGACATCTCCTCCGGGCTTGACTGCTCTCCCCGGTGCTCAACACCGCCGGCAGCCAGACCATAACCGTCACCTACGCCGACAAGACCTGCACTTTCTGGTCAAGGTTACTGAGGAAAAAGAGGTCATCAGACCGTGACCGTGGCGGCGCGCCCGACGAAGGTCGAGTACACCGTCGGCGACAGGCTTGACAGCACAGGGCTCACTCTCCCGCGTCGTCACCAACAAGGGACGAAGAGGAGTCACCTCAGTTTCTCCTGCTCTCCCAGGTTCTCACGACTGCCGGGACACGCAGACCGTGACAGTCGCATACGGGTACACCTGCTATGACGTGATCAGGCCGCAGCGTCACCCAGTCCCTCACCGACGCCCCCGCCGTCGGCTTCGCCTGCGGTCTCCGCATCTCCGTCCGCCGACCCCGTCGCGGTATCGCCCAACCCACTCTGGCCGGCCGATGCGATAACGGCAGCAACCCTGTGAGCGCGGTGGTAAAGTCGGGCTCATAGTCGCGGTGCTGGCTCTGGCAGGGCTTGCCCGGGCTGCGTCTACGTGCTCAAAAAGAAAGGCAATGTCGACTTCCTGTCCATGTTCTGAAGCAAGAACAAACAGGATCGCGGCGAACTTGACCGATGTGAGTTCTGGATGCACGCCGGAAAGTTTTCCCGCGCATCCTTTCTTACGTACAGCGGCAAGCTGTTTTATAATTTATACTGTATTCTGTATGATGCCTCGTGTGCGTCCTCGCGTATAACTGGCAGAGGATATTCTACATAGAGTGCATCGACGGCATGATCTCCGACGTGCCCGGGCTCATGTGAAAGCTCGCCATGGGGCACAGCATGATTTACGGCCTGTCCTCTTGCCTTATTCGTTTCGCTACGGTACTTTCGGCGAGCACCGCGAGACGATGCTGAGCGCTGTGCCTTGCGGCGAATAACGTTGTCGGGCTGTTCACGGTCTGGCTGCTCGATGCGCCGTCTCCTGCGGGCTTGAGGCAGCTTCGCGTTTCTTGCTGCCGTGCTCGCGGCGCTGTGCGGCCCGTGGATCATCCCCGGGTATCAGACGGAATGTACTCGGCGAATAACGGCAATGTCTACCACAACACGACCGTGCTCTTCAGCCGTACGTTTATCCCGCTCGTTTTCCTGTGCTTCACTGACTGATAAGCGGCACGGCAGGATAGACTTCCTCCCGTGGCTGGGCGCGGCGTCTGAGCTTCCCATTATCGCGACTCTCTTCTGCCGAACTTTGCTCTTTGCGTATCCCGATGGTGCGGTGATGCTGCTTGCCGACTTCATAAATACCAACGCGCGGTATTTCAGCTGTCGTTATCCCTCAGGCTCTCCGTCGTCCTCCGGCGGGGCTTGCCTGCATTTGGCAGTATCTTTGTTCTGTTCTCAGGAGACTTTGCGGGCACCTCCTCCGGTGTCGCGTTTCGCTGCTGCTCGGCACGGCGGGCTCTTCGGCGCCTCATATCACCTGCGCAGCCTGCTGCCGTTTTCGGTATATTCCCTCGCGCTGCAAGCGCCGAAAGAGAACGAAGCGAAGCATCTGGCTCCACTGATCTGCGATGCTGTCGCGATCCTCGATGCCTGTGTCCTGACTGAGACGGGCTTTTCGCAAACGACGGCAACTTTGATTGGGCGGCGAGGCCTATGGGCTGATCCTGTCTTCGTATCGATCGCGCTGTTGATGCGTCTGGTACAGGGCAGCCAGATTGAAAAACCGCAGCGCATGGAAAGCGGGTGCTCGGCATCGTCCTGTTGCTGGGGCACCTCGCGCCGCCGCGACCACAACATAGCCCTCGGCCAGCTCCTTCCGGATACGCGCGGTGTCGATCAGCTCGATCTCCGCGTTCCCATGTGTACCGTCCGTTTCGATGGGGATCTGCCATGCGCAGAGGGATACCGCCTCCACGCCGATGGACCGCAGCGTCATCGCGCCGAGCGCGGCGCTCATCTGCTCGCCCGCGGAGAGCAGCATGTCGAGCTCGCGCGGCGAAGGCCGCTCGCTGATCTCCTTTGCCTTTTGCAGCAGGCCGTCCGTCGTGTCGCCCTGCGCGGAGAGAACGACGACCACGTCGTCGCCTTCGTCCACCCGCGATTTGACGATGCTCGACGGGGTAATCGAACTTCTCGCCGCTCTTTATGAGTATATCCACTGCCTCGGTATAAGTGATGCGGCCAAAGTTGTTGCTGACGACGTTGTGCAGACGCTCCAGCAGCCCCTTGTCGACAAAGGCGTTGAAAAACTCCATCTCCTGCGGGCAGCGCTCAATGGTGCGGTTGATGATATACTTTGACCATCGCCTCGGCGGTGTCCATATAATCGTTGAGGTCGGCAAACGCCATTTCCGGCTCGATCATCCAGAACTCCGCCGCGTGACGCTGGGTGTACGAGACCTCGGCGCGGAAGGTGGGGCCGAAGGTATACACATCACCGAAAGCCATGGCGAAGTTCTCGGCATTGAGCTGGCCGGAGACGGTGAGGCTGGTGGGCTTGCCGAAGAAGTCCTTGCTGTCGTCGACCGTGCCGTCCTCCTTGGGGGGAGGTTATTGAGATCGAGTGTGGTGACGCGGAACATCTCACCCGCGCCCTCGCAGTCGGAGCCGGTGATAATGGGGGGTGTTGACGTACACGAAGCCGCGCTGCTGGAAAAACTCATGCACTGCCTGCGCCGCGACGCTGCGGACGCGGAAGGTGGCGGAGAAGAGATTGGTGCGCGGTCTGAGGTGCTGGATAGTGCGCAGGAACTCCACGCTGTGGCGCTTCTTCTGGAGGGATAGTCCGGCGTGGACGCGCCCTCGACGGTGATCTCATCGGCTTTCAGCTCAAAGGGGCTGCTTTGCCTCCGGGGTGAGAACAAGCGTGCCGTGGACGATAAAGGGGCAGCGCCTACGTTCTGCTTTTGCGATCTCTTCGTAATTATTCAGTGAGCTCCTCTCAAATACGACTTGCAGCGACTTGGAAGCAGCTGCCGTCATTAAGCTCGATAAACCCGAAGTTCTTCATGTCGCGGACGGTCCTGACCCAGCCGCAGACTGTCATGCTCTGGCCGCCGAGGGCTTCTGCATCGGCAAAGATGCCGAAATTTTCTGACGTTTCATTTGGCGCTCTTCCTTTCTTTGTGCCTTTGGGCACGCATATTTTAAAAGCAGCACTGGTTTCTATGAAAACCGGTGCTGCATTATTATATATATTATGGTCGGATATTGCAAGGTTTAATTGCGTTTTCCGGGAAAATCAGAAGATCATCTGCACCGGACACTCATAATTTTTTGAGCGTGATGTCCTGATATTCGCCGCCGGCCCGCCGTCGCAAGCGTCCATGACCGGCTTATCGAAGATGAACCGCGCCTGACGGGTGTGGAGAATGAGGAGGGTTTCGCTGTCAAAGCGCTGGGACAGCACACTCTCGACGATCTCGCCGAAGCCCGCGACGCTGCCGGGGTTCTTCACCACACAAGCTCGCTCATCCCATCGCCGAGGCAGACCATCTCGCTCGGCAGACGGACTATGCCCGCGACAGAGGTGGAGTTTGACATGCTGCCGTAAGAGAAGATCGCTTCCACAACGCCGCCGTCATACTCGACACGGGTATTATAGCTCTCTATCTTACCGAGCTGCTGCGCGCCCTGGAGCACATAGGCCAGGTGACCCAGCCGCTTTTTCTGATCCTGCAGGGGTGGCGTAGCTCACCTCGGTAAACGCGCCGAAGGCCGCGATATAGGCAAAGTATTTATCGTCCCCGAAGCCGCCGACATCAAAGCGGGGTGCGCCGCGCCGTGGACTATCCTGCGCGCCGCGCCAACCGTGTCGTTCTTCGGCAGGCCGAGCGTCGTGCGACGTCGTTCGCCGTGCCCATGGGCATATACCCGACAGGGGCGGAGAGTCGAGCTGCATGAGCCCGGCGAGCACCTCGCTGAGCGTGCCGTCCCCCACCGATGCAGGCGACCGTATCAAAGTTCGCAGCATGGCGCGCGGCAAACTCCGTCGCTTCCCGCGCCCGGAGGTGAAGAACAGCGTCGTTCTGTAGCCGCCGAGGTCGAGCGTATGCAGCGCTTCGGCAAAATTCACCTTATACCCGCCGCGTCCCGCCGCGGGGTTTACTATGAGCATCATTTCTCTTTTCCATGTTTCTCTTACCTCGGCTCAGTTCTTCAGGCTGTGCAGCGGGGGGGATACGGCCGCCGCGGGCGATGAACTTTCTGCGGCGCTGCCGTCATGCAGCGGCATTATCGGGCGCCGAGCCGAGGAGCCCGCCGAAATCTACCGTATCGCCGACGGTCTTGCCCTTTGCCGGGATGATGCGCACGGCGGTGGTCTTGTTGTTGACCATGCCGATCGCCGCCTCGTCGGCAATGATGGCGGAGATGGTATCGGCGCTCGTATCGCCGGGGACGGCGATCATATCAAGCCCGACCGAGCAGACGCAGGTCATGGCTTCAAGCTTATCGATGCAGAGCATCCCGTCCTCCACGGCAGAGATCATGCCCGCATCCTCCGGACACGGGGATAAACGCACCGGACAGGCCGCCGACATGGCTCGAGGCCATGACGCCGCCTTTTTTGACCGCGTCGTTGAGGAGCGCAAGGGCGGCGGTCGTGCCGTGCGTGCCGCATTTTTCAAGACCCATTATCTCCAGTATCTCAGCAACGCTGTCGCCGATCGCGGGGTGGGAGCAAGGAGAGATCGACCACGCCGAAGGGCACACCGAGACGGCGCGAGGCCTCCCTGCGCAACAAGCTCGCCCATGCGCGTTATCTTGAAGGCGGTCTTTTTTTTTATCGTCTCCGCCACGACGTCAAAGCTCTCGCCGTTGCACTGCTTGAGTGCGTGGGCGACGACGCCGGGGCCGGACACACCGACGTTTATGACCGTCTCCGGTTCGCCGACACCGTGGAACGCCCCGCCATAAATGGGTTATCCTCAACGGCGTTCGAGAACACGACGAGCTTTGCACAGCCCATCGGGTCAATGTCCGCGGTCTGCTTTATTATCCTGCCCATGAGCGCGACGGCGGCCATGTTTATGCCCGCTCTCGTCGAGGCGAGGTTCACGCTCGAACAGACGAGCTCCGTCTGCGTGAGCGCGGCGGGGATGGAGTTGATAAGACGCAGGTCGCTTTTCGTAAAAGCCCTTGTGCGCAAGCGCCGAGAAGCCGCCGATGAAGTTCACGCCAGTCTCGTGCGCGGCGCGGTCGAGCGTCAGGGCGACGGGGTATAGTCCTCCTCCGGCACGCCGCGGCGACAAGCGATATCGGGCTTACTGAGATGCGCTTGTTGACGATGGGTATGCCAAGCTCCCGCTCGATGGCGCAGCCGGTCTCGACAAGCTTACCTGCGCAGCGGCATATCTTGTCGTATATCTTCCGGCAGCACTCGTCCATGCTCTCGTTCGCGCAGTCAAGCAGGCTTATGCCCATGGTGATCGTGCGCACATCGAGGTGCTGCTGGTTTATCATGTCTATGGTTTGCAGAATTTCACTGCTGTTGAAGAGATAGCTCATGGGACACCTCAGATCTGTGCATGGCTTCAAAGATGTCCTGCCGCTGGATATGGATATCGAGCGCGCGCTCCTCGCCCTTCTCCTTGAGGAAGCGGATCAGCTCGTCAAAGGGCAGGTGCAGTCGGCAAGGTCGACGAGCATTATCATTGCGAAATACTCCTGCATCAGAGTCTGACTGATATCAGTATGTTTATCTCCTTCTGGGCAAGCAGTGAGGTGACGTATGCAGTGATGCCCTTGCTGTCCTTCGCGAACACGCTGACTATTGCTTTCATTCTGATATCTCCCTATGTATTAGTTACCAACCCGAATAGTGCCGGCACAGGTGCCTGACGCAGCACCTTTCGCACTCCGGCCTTCTCGCAATGCACACGGCCCTGCCGTGCAGGACTATACAGTGGCAGAAGTCCGAGGAGTGCTCGGGCGGCAGTATCTTTCTCAGCTCCATCTCGATCTTCACCGGATCCTTGAGGTCATCCACAAGGCCGAGGAGATTTGAAATGCGGATGCAGTGCGTGTCCACGACCGTGGAGCCGGGGACCTTGAACACGTCGCCGAGGATGAGGTTCGCGGTCTTGCGCCCGACGCCGGGCAGAGCCGTCAGATCCTCCATCGTGCGCGGCAGCTCCCGCCGTATTTCTCCAGCAGCACATTCGCGCAGGCAACGATGTCCCGCGCCTTGGAATGATAGAAGCCGCAGGAGCGCACATACTCCTCAACTTCCGCGACGTCCGCCTCGGCAAAGGCCTCAAGCGTCGGGAAGCGCGCAAACAGCGCCGGTGTTATCTTATTCACCCGCTCATCGGTGCACTGCGCCGCAAGGCGCACCGAGAACAGCAGCTCATAGTCCTTGTTCCAATCGAGCGTGCAGTCCGCCAATGGGTACTCCGCCATCAGCAGACGCACGATCTCATTTACCTGCTCCTGTGTTCTCATCTGCTGAAGCTCTATCGTGCCGCCGCACTCGATGACCGGCAGCTCCACCTTGCTGTAGGTGCCGCCGAACTGGTACTGCGCCGCGAGGGGGAAGCTGGCGCTGCTGCCGGAGGGCAGGCTCAGCGTATGCACCGTGGAGGCAAGCAGGGTCTCAAGGCGCGTGTTGTTCTCCCACTTTATCGCCGGGGAGTCCGCTGAGGCGGACTGGTCGCCGACGCTGACGTTGACGGCGTTAGAAAGCTCGCGCACCTCGATCTGATAGGAGACGAGATAGACATTCACCGTGACCTCGACGCGCTCAGAGTCGAGCACCGTCGCCGTCCAGTCGGCGCGGAGGTTCAGCGGTGTGCCGGTATCAGAGGTGAAGCTGCCCGAGCCGATGACCTCGCCCTGCGGGATAACGGGCTGGACAGGCTCCGTGGTCGCGGTGGGGAATGGGCGTAGGCGGGCCGTCGGCACCGGCGCTGCGGGAGTCGGCGTCGCGGTAGGCGCGACGGACGGCACTATCGCCGGGGTCGGCTGGGAGTCTCTAAAGTAGGCTGCATATCAACGCTCGGCGTGACTGTATTCGCATAGGGGGTCGTTCGTCGGCGTCGCCTCGGCCTTTTCTCGCTCTGCATGTCCATAAGCAGATTTACCGCAACTGCAATGACCAGCAGAAAAACTATGATGAACAAAACAGCTTTGATTCTTTCCTTTTGACATTTCGGATCGCTCCTTTATACAATGCTTGCTTTTGAATGTTAATTATAACCCATGCGTAGAAAATTGTCCATAATCCCGCGCAGTGTACACAATAATTTAATAATAAATCCGGTTTTTACATTTCCCGTTGCCGGTGGTATAATTAAAGAACTCTGTTGAAAGGCGGATTGCCCAGAATGTATAAACCCTTAGCGGACGAGATCCGCCCTGTGTCGCTTGACGATGTTGTCGGTCAGAAGCATATTTTAGGCAAAGACGGTATCTCCGCCGCATCGTCGAGAGCGGCCAGATACCGAACATGATATTCTACGGCCCCTCCGGGACGGGCAAGACCACCGTCGCGCGCATCATCGCCCAGCGCACAAACCGCTCGCTGCGCAAGCTCAACGCGACGACCCGCGGGCATTGCCGATATAAAAAAGATCATCGATGAGCTCGATACCTTCCTCGCCCCCGGCGGTGTGCTGCTCTATCTCGATGAGATACAGTATTTCAACAAAAAACAGCAGCAGTCGCTGCTAGAGTTTATTGAGGACGGCGCATCACGCTCATCGCCTCCACAACAGAGAACCCCTATTTCTGCGTGTTCAACGCTATTCTCAGCCGATCGACGGTGTTTGAGTTCGCCCGTCTCCGCCGAGGATGTGAAGCAGGCGGTCTATCGCGCTGTGGATATAATGAACGCGCGGCGGGAGGCTCCGCTCACGCTCCAGGACGGTGCTGCCGAACGCATCTCCTCCGCCTGCGGCGGGGACGTGCGCGCAAGGCGATAAACTCGGTCGAGCTTCTCTTCTCCGCCGCGGGGAGCGCAGCGTCATCACCGCCGAGGACGCCGCCGCGATAACTCAGCGCAGCGCCATGCGCTATGACCGCGACGGTGACGACCATTATGACATTCTCTCCCGCTCTCCATGAAATCGCTGCGCGGCTCTGACCGGATGCAGCGCTGCATTACCTTGCGCGGCTCCTCGAGGTCGGCGACCTCGTCGGCGCTTGCCGGCGCATCCTCTGCTCGGCAAGCGAGGACATCGGCCTTGCCTACCCGCTGGCTGTGCCTATCGTCCAAGGCCTGTGTGGACTCCGCGCTTCAGCTCGGTCTGCCGAGGCAGAAGCTCCCATTGGCCGAGGCCTGCATCCTGCGCGACCGCGCCGAAGTCGAACTCCGCCTGCATGGGCATTGACGCTGCTCTTGCCGACGTCCGCCGGGCGCACGGGCAGCATCCCGCGCGAGCTTCAGAACGTTCACGCCGACGGCGCAGGCTTCGAGCGTGAGCAGGGCTACAAGTACCCGCACAGCTATCCCGGCCACTGGGTGCGTCAGCAGTATCTGCCCTATGAGCTGCGGAGCGCACTACTATGATTACGGCGACAACAAGACCGAACAGGCCGCGAAGCGCTATTGGGAGAGATCAAAGAAGTAATGGACATTCAGGTCGGCGATATCCTCACAATGAAAAAAGCCCACCCTGCGGCAGTAAAGCAATGGCATGCTGCGCACGGGCGCGGACTTCAAGCTGCGCTGCTGCGGCTGCGGCCATGAGCTTATGGGGCGCGCGCAGCAAGTTTGAAAAGAACATCCGGCAGGTGCAGCGTTGAACTGGGTCTACATTCTCCGCTGCGGCGACGGCTCGCTGTACACCGGCTGGACAAACGACCTCGACGCCCGTGTCGCGCTGCACGCGTCCGGTAGGGCTGCAAATACACGCGCTCACATCTGCCGGTGGTGCTTGTCTACTCCGAGGAATACGTGAGCGAGCACGACGCGCGCAGCCGCGAATGGCACATCAAGCGCCTCACCCGCAAAGAAAAACTATCCCTCATCGAGCGAAAGGAAACCCCTCCCGATGTCCAGAAGATATGAACTCGATCTATGCAGAATAACGGCCTGCATAATGGTTATCATTATCCATGCCGGCTCTGCGCTCTATCACAGCTGCCCGCTGTATGAACCCGCCTTTGTTCCGCTCTGCTTCATCAGCACCGCCGCGCGCGGCAGCGTGCCCGTCTTCTTCATGCTGACGGGCTCCTGATGCTCTCGCGCGAAAGGCTTGAGCTCGGGCACTTTTTCAGGCGGCACATTCTCCGCCTTGCTGGGCTGTTCCTCTTGTGGTCGGCGCTCTACGCCGTCGGCAGCCGCGTCGCCTCCGGCAGCTTCGGCAGCGCCTATGACTTTTTCTATTCCGTCATGGCCGGGCACTACCATATGTGGTTTATTTCCGCGATGGTGACCTGTTGCCTCTTCATCCCGATACTGCACGCAGCCATACACGGTGCAAAGCTTGACACGCGCTGGCTCCTCGGCGTGTTCCTGTTCCTTTGTGCTCCTCATGCAGAACTGCAACCTCACGCCTGACCCTGCGTATATTCTCAACCGCTTCACGCTGAATTTTACCTTTGACTATTTGCCGTATCTGCTTTATATTATATGGGGCTGGTATTTAGGACAGCGCGAATACGGCAGACGGACGCTCTGGGTCGCGCCGCTCGTCTTTCTGCTGACCGCCGTGCTCACGACCGTCGGGAACGTTTGGTACTCCGAATACCGCAGCTATGCCGACGGCTGGCTGTTCAGCTATTTCTCCCTGCCGAACTTCATCATGGCAAGCGCGATGTTCTGCTTTTTCCTCGCTCTCAAGGGACATGCTTTCAAACATGCAAAGCTGATACACCGGCTCTCCGACTGTACCCTCGGCGTCTATCTGCTGCATCCGCTTATGTTAAACATGCTTGAGCGCCTCGGCGTCGCTGTCGGGCTTGAGCAGCCCATCGGCTCTTTGCTCGGTGTCTCAGCGCTGTGTGCCGTTCTGTGCTTTGCTGTGAGTTATATCGCGAAAAAGATACCAGTTATAAGAAACCTGCTTTAGGAACATAATTCTCCTGAGCGCGTCCATATATATACGCTTCTTTCCGAGGTTTTGAAATGAAAAAAGATACTTAAGTTGATCTGCTTCCTGCTGCTGTGCGGCATACTTGCCATCACCATAAAAGCTCCGGCTCGATTCTCCCGAAATGCCGACTGCGAGCGCCGAGCCCGTCATCGCGCCGCTCGACGCTTCTCCCGCGCCCGCATCCACTCCATCGCCGACTCCGGTGCCGACACCTACGCCGACTCCCACGCCCGAGACCACACGCTCTCCGTCATCGGTGACTGCACGCTCTGGTCGAACGCGAACTACGCCCAGCATCCGCGGGCTATGCTGGGGTCATAAACGGCGACTATTACTATCCGTTCTCGAACACCATCCAGTATTTTGAGAATGACGATTTCACCGTCGCGAATTTCGAGTGCATCCTCTCCGACAAGAACCTTGCCTACGACTACACGCAGGTCTACTTCCCGTTCATCGCGCCGACCGAGTATGCCAACATCATAATCGACGGCGGCGTTGACTTTGTCACCACAGCGAACAACCACATTATGGACTGCTATGAAGCCGGTGAGACCAGCACCTATGAAACTTCCTCGAAGCCTACGGCATCCCATTCGGCAAGGAGGGGCAGGCACAGCTCTACACCACCGACAGCGGCCTTGTCATCGGCATCTACTGCTCCGGCAAGGATCTCGCACCGAACAAGACCAAGGCGCTCAATGCTATCCAGCAGCTTATTGACGACGGCGCGGAGTATATAATCTGTGCCTTCCACTGGGGCAGGAGCTTTACTACGAGCCGAACCAGGCTCAGATCGATCTTGCCCACGCCTGCATCGACGCAGGCGCCGACCTCATCTACGGCAGCCCACCCACTGCCTCCAGCCCATTGAGGAATACGGTGACGGCCTGATCCTCTACAGTATGGGCAACTGGACTTTCGGCGGCAGCACCATGCCGAGCGATCCGGACACGGCGATCGTTCAGGTCGAGCTGACGCGTAATGACGACGGCAGCGTGTCCCGCACCGGTATGGACGTCATCCCCTGCTGCGTCAGCAGCAAGATCGACGCCGCAATGGTAAAGGGAGCAGAACTACAATGACTATAAGCCGACTCCTTATGAGGAGGGCTCTGAGGGCTATAACCGTGTGCTCAGTAAGCTCACGGGTGAGTTCGAGGCCACCTCGCAGGGCGCTGACTATTCCGGCTGGCTCGCAAGCCGCGCGGGCTGATCTTCAATAAACGTAAAAATGGCACAGGCATTTTGCCTGTGCCATTTTCATATCCGATTATCAAAGCAGCTCTATCAGCTTCTCGACGTCCTCCATGCGTGTTGCCCAGCTCGTGGCAAAGCGGATGACAGTATGCTCCCGCGTCGTAGGTCTCCATGAACCCGTAGGCTACCTGCTTGCCGAGCTCTTCGAGCTTCGCTGTCTCTATGACGATGAACTGCTGGTTCGTCGGTGAATTAAGGTACATATGATAGCCCTTGGAGATAAGCCCCGCCTTGAGACGCTCCGCACAGTCTATCGCATTCTTGCCGCACTTCATGTACAGCCCGTCCGTGAACAGCTCATCGAACTGTACGCCGAGCATCCAGCCCTTAGCCAGCAGTGCGCCGTTCTGCTTGATGATCGAGAAAAAGCCCTCGGGCGCTTTCCCGGTGAACACGACCGCTTCGCCGAACATCGCACCGACCTTCGTTCCGCCGATGTAGAACACGTCGCAGTTATCCGCGATAGCCTCAAGCGTCACATCCGTACCTGTTGCGGCAAGGCCGTAGCCAAGGCGTGCACCGTCAAGGAACAGCGGGATATCATACTTTGCGCACACGCCATGCAGCGCTTCAAGCTCCGCCTTGGTGTAGAGCGTCCCGTACTCCGTGGGGTGCGAGATATACACCATGCCAGGCTTGACCATGTGCTCATGGTTTGCGTCCTTATAGAAGGTCGCGATATATTCTTCGACCTCCGCGGCGTCGATCTTGCCGTTATGCTCCGGCAGCGTCAGTACCTTGTGCCCACCGGCTTCGATAGCACCGGCCTCATGCACCGCGACATGCCCTGTTGCCGCTGCGACAACGCCTTCATAAGAGCGCAGCACAGACTTTATCACTACTGCGTTCGTCTGAGTCCCGCCAACGAGGAAATATACCTCCGCGTCGGGTTTGCCGCAGGCGGCGCGTATCTTATTCTTCGCGCTCTCGCATATCGCATCCGTGCCGTAGCCGGGGTTCTTGTCCATGTTTATCTCTCCGAGCCGCCGAAGAATATTTGGGTGGCAGCCCTCCATATAATCACTTGAAAAGTAAAGCATATCTGTCTCCTCGCTTGTTTGTTGTACAGTCGGATTTTTTACCATATTCGGCGCATCCGCACAAGAGCCTAAGCATATAACAAAAATCACAGCCTCGATTTCTCAAAGCTGTGATCAAATGTTGGCGTTGACCTATCTTTCCAGTCCGTCTCCAGACAAGTATTGTTCGGCACCTGGTGAGCTATATTTAACTTCTGTGTTCGGAATGGAACAGGTGGACCCTCACCGTTAAAAACACCAACTATTTATTTAGGACTTACGCCCTGAAAACTGAACAGAGAAGGAAGTAAGCAAGGGATATGCCTGCATACTGTAGGTCAAGCCCTCGGGTTATTAGTACCAGTAGGCTGAACACATCACTGTGCTTACACCGCTGGCCTATCAACGAAGTAGTCTTCTTCGACCCTTACTCCTAATGGATGGGAGATCTTATCTTAGGGGAGTTTCACGCTTAGATGCTTTCAGCGTTTATCTCGTCCAGACGTAGCTACCCAGCTGTGCCGTTGGCACGACAACTGGTGCACCAGAGGTCTGTCCATCCCGGTCCTCTCGTACTAAGGACAGCTCCCTTCAAATCTCCTGCGCCCGCAACAGATAGGGGACCGAACTGTCTCACGACGTTCTGAACCCAGCTCGCGTGCCACTTTAATCGGCGAACAGCCGAACCCTTGGGACCGAATTCAGCCCCAGGATGACGAGCCGACATCGAGGTGCCAAACCTCCCCGTCGCTGTGGACGCTTGGGGGAGATCAGCCTGTTATCCCCAGGGTAGCTTTTATCCGTTGAGCGATGGCATTTCCACTCACATACCACCGGATCACTAACTCCTACTTTCGTACCTGCTCGACCCGTCGGTCTCGCAGTCAAGTTGGCTTATGCGTTTGCACTCTATGCACGATTTCCGTCCGTGCTGAGCCAACCTTTGAGCGCCTCCGTTACGCTTTTGGAGGCGACCGCCCCAGTCAAACTGCCCACCTAACAGTGTCCCCCGACCAGATTCATGGCCGCAGGTTAGAAAACCAGCAATACAAGGGTGGTATTCCAGGACGCCTCCGCTCGACCTGACGGCCAAGTTTCTCAGGCTCCCACCTATCCTGTACATGCATTACCGATCTTCAGTATTAGGCTACAGTAAAGCTCCATGGGGTCTTTCCGTCTAGTTGCGGGTAACTGGCATCTTCACCAGTACTACAATTTCGCCGGGCGGGCTGTTGAGACAGTGCCCAAATCATTACGCCATTCGTGCGGGTCAGAACTTACCTGACAAGGAATTTCGCTACCTTAGGACCGTTATAGTTACGGCCGCCGTTTACCGGGGCTTCAATTCAAACCTTCGCTTGCGCTAAGCTCTCCTCTTAACCTTCCGGCACCGGGCAGGCGTCAGCCCCTATACGTCGTCTTTCGACTTAGCAGAGACCTGTGTTTTTGGTAAACAGTTGCTTGGGCCTATTCACTGCGGCCGGCCGCGGCCGGCTCCCCTTATCCCGAAGTTACGGGGTCAATTTGCCGAGTTCCTTAACAACCCTTCTCCCGTTGGCCTTAGGATTCTCTCCTCATCTACCTGTGTCGGTTTGCGGTACGGGCACCTCAATTATACACACAGCTTTTCTCGCCACTGAGCATCTCTGACTTCTCTACTGATGTTCGATCCCTTTCGCCTCGGTCAACCAACGCCGGGGTTCAGATATCTCAATGTGTCCCTGTGCTTAAAATTTTCGGCGGCCACGGATTTTCAACCGTGTGTGCATCGACTACGCCTCGCGGCCTCGCCTTAGCTCCCGGCTTACCTTGGGCGGACGAACCTTCCCCAAGAAACCTTAGATTTTCGGCCATTATGATTCCCACATAATTCTCGCTACTCATTCCGGCATTCTCACTCGAATACTGTCCACACGTGCTCTCGCTCGTACTTCACCCCTGTATTCGACGCTCCCCCTACCAAGTCTAAAGACTTCCCAAGCTTCGGTTATATGCTTAGCCCCGTTATATTTTCCCCGCAGAGTCACTCGACCAGTGAGCTATTACGCACTCTTTTAATGAGTGGCTGCCTCTAAGCCAACATCCTGGTTGTTTTTGCAATTCCACATCGTTTTCCACTTAGCATATATTTGGGACCTTAGCTGTGGGTCTGGGCTGTTTCCTCTTGACAATGAAACTTATCTCACACTGTCTGACTGCTGACCATCAATTATCCGGCATTCGGAGTTTGATAAGGTTCAGTAAGCTCATCGCCCCTAGCCTATTCAGTGCTCTACCTCCGGCAATCTAAGTCAACGCTAGCCCTATTCGGGGAGAACCAGCTATCTCCGAGTTCGATTGGAATTTCTCCGCTATCCACACCTCATCACCGGTCATTGCAACGAACGTGTGTTCGGCCCTCCAATCAGTTTTACCTCACCTTCAGCCTGCTCATGGATAGGTCACCCGGTTTCAGGTCTATGGCCACTGACTTCTCGCGCTATTAACACTCGGTTTCCCTTCGGCTCCGTTACTGAATAACTTAACCTCGCCAGTGACTATAACTCGCCGGACCATTCTACAAAAGGTACGCCATCACACTTTAACGTGCTCTGACTGCTTGTAAGCACAAGGTTTCAGGTACTCTTTCACTCCCCTCACGGGGTTCTTTTCACCTTTCCCTCACGGTACTGCTCCTCTATCGGTCATCAGGTAGTATTTAGGCTTGGATGGTGGTCCACCCTCGTTCCCACCGGGTTTCACGTGTCCGGCGGTACTCTGGATACTCGCTGTCAGTCTTCTCTTTCGCTTACGGGACTCTCACCCTCTGTGGTCGGCTTTCCCACACCGTTCAGCTAGATACCTCTGATCTTGATGCAAGTCCTAACCCCGAAGATCCCGAAAGACCCTCGGTTTGGCCTCCTCCGCGTTCGCTCGCCACTACTAGCGGAATCTCGGTTGATGTCTTTTTCCTGCCCCTACTTAGATGTTTCAGTTCAGGGCGTTCCCCTCGTACGGCTATTTTATTCACCGCACGATACTTGAGTATTGCTCAAGTGTGTTGCCACATTCGGATATCTCCGGATCATCGCTTATTTGCAGCTCCCCGAAGCTTTTCGCAGCTTGTCGCGTCCTTCATCGGCTCCTGATGCCAAGGCATTCCCCTTGCGCTCTTTTTAGCTTGACCTATTTAGTTGATCACTAACTAGTTCTCACGAATTATGCAGGCTCAACAAGTTTGTTTTCGAAATTGTTTTTACCCTTTTAAAAGTTTCCACAATTGCTGTTAATTAAAGTGTTATCTTTACGATAACGCCCTCTGTTGCCTTGAAAGAAAAGGTCTGACCTAGGAATGTTACACAAGGCTTGTGACCCTGTGAGGCCTCCTTAGAAAGGAGGTGATCCAGCCGCTCGTTCTCGAACGGCTACCTTGTTACGACTTCACCCCAATTACCAAACCCACCTTCGGCCGCGTCCTCCTTGCTGGTTAGACTACGGACTTCGGGTGTTCCCGGCTCTCATGGTGTGACGGGCGGTGTGTACAAGGCCCGGGAACGTATTCACCGTGGCATGCTGATCCACGATTACTAGCAATTCCGACTTCATACAGGCGAGTTGCAGCCTGCAATCCGAACTGAGACGTCTTTTTGGGGATTTGCTCTGCCTCGCGGCTTCGCTTCCCTCTGTTGTACGCCATTGTATTACGTGTGTAGCCCAGGACATAAGGGGCATGATGATTTGACGTCGTCCCCACCTTCCTCCGTTTTGTCAACGGCATCTCGCTAGAGTGCTCTTGCGTAGCAACTAACAATAGGGGTTGCGCTCGTTGCGGGACTTAACCCAACATCTCACGACACGAGCTGACGACAACCATGCACGACCTGTCTCAACTTTCCCCGATGGGCACCTAATGCATCTCTGCTTCGTTAGTTGGATGTCAAGCCCTGGTAAGGTTCTTCGCGTTGCATCGAATTAAACCACATAATCCACTGCTTGTGCGGGCCCCCGTCAATTCCTTTGAGTTTCAACCTTGCGGCCGTACTCCCCAGGTGGAATACTTATTGTGTTAACTGCGGCACGGAGGGGGTCAGTCCCCCCACACCTAGTATTCATCGTTTACAGCGTGGACTACCAGGGTATCTAATCCTGTTTGCTCCCCACGCTCTCGCGCCTCAGCGTCAGTTACTGTCCAGTAGACCGCCTTCGCCACTGGTGTTCTTCCTTATATCTCCGCATTTCACCGCTACCCAAGGAATTCCGTCTACCTCTCCAGCACTCAAGAGATACAGTTTCAAATGCAGTTTATGGGTTAAGCCCATAGATTTCACATCTGACTTGCATCCCCGCCTACGCGCCCTTTACACCCAGTAAATCCGGATAACGCTTGCCACCTACGTATTACCGCGGCTGCTGGCACGTAGTTAGCCGTGGCTTATTCAAGAGGTACCGTCACGTCCTTCGTCCCTCATAAAAAGAAGTTTACAATCCGAAGACCTTCTTCCTTCACGCGGCGTTGCTGGGTCAGGCTTTCGCCCATTGCCCAATATTCCCCCACTGCTGCCTCCCGTAGGAGTCTGGGCCGTATCTCAGTCCCAATGTGGCCGTTCAACCTCTCAGTCCGGCTACTGATCGCAGCCTTGGTAGGCCGTTACCTCACCAACTAGCTAATCAGATATGAGCCCATCTTTCAGCGAATAAATCCTTTGGTCATTCGGGGATGCCCCCAATTGACATCATGCGGTATTAGCAGTCGTTTCCAACTGTTGTCCCCCCACTGCAGGGCAGGTTGCTCATGCATTACTCACCCGTCCGCCACTAAGTCAAATCTGAACTTTGACGAATCTCCATTCAGAAGTGCTTCGTTCGACTTGCATGTGTTAGGCACGCCGCCAGCGTTCATCCTGAGCCAGGATCAAACTCTCAATAAATTGTATCTCAACCGGTCTCCCGGTTAAAATCTTATTGATGCTTTCCAGCTCTCAAAAGAATCTTTATAGTCATTTCTGACTCGAACTTTTTTAGTTCACTTGAACCCTTTTCTGGTGCTTATTTAGCATAAGCTTTTTCTTACATTGTTCAATTTTCAAGGTACATCTCGCTCCCGCCGTCCTCGGCGACAGCTCGTTTATTATAACTCAGCCTTTCGGCTTTGTCAAGAACTTTTTCAAATTCTTTTGGAATTTTTTAAGTTCTCATTCTCAAGTTGTCTGCCGCTCTCTCGGGCGCTTGACTAATATAGCACCGGAAACGACTTATGTCAACACTTTTTTCCAATTTCTGCAATCTTTTTTCGGTTTCTTTCCTCGTCTAAATATTGTGCTCAGAACCGGTTATAATACCCAATATGTATACGCCACGTTCATTAAAGGCCGAGTCTCCGCACCGGCGCTCTTTACCAGAATACAAATCAATATTGTCATCGGACTCTCTTAAAGCCATCTTTTTCCGACTGCGGCGACTTTGAAGCGCGCGAACTTAGCTTTGGTCTTCGCGGCGGGATAAAGATAACCGCTTGCTGGCTCGACGGCATTGTCTCCGGCAACGAAGTCACCGAGGGGATCATCCGTCCGTTCACGGATCTTCTGCGCTCCGCAGGTGTCCAGACCGAGCAGGACTGCATCTCGCAGGTGATGTCCGGCGCGGTGTACAGTCACTCAGCAAAGCGGCGGGACACGCTTGACGATGTTGTCGACGCTCTCACGCATGGCTTCTGCGCGCTTATATTCGACGGCGCGGCGCAGGCGGTATGCTTCGAGGTCAAGACTGGCAATACACGCGCTGTATCCGAGCCGACTCTCGAAAAAATCCATCAAGGGCGCGAAAGACTCTTTTGTCGAAACTCTGCGTACCAATACCGCGCTCGTCCGGAAGCGGATATGCTCGCCGAAGCTCAAAGTCATCGAGAGCAGCATCGGCCGCAAATCGCACACAAAGCTTGCAATTATGTTCGTCGACGGCGTCGCCTCGCCCGATACCGTCCGCGAGCTTGCCTCCCGGCTCGACGCGCTCGATGTCGACGCGCTCCTTGCAACCGGTACGCTCGAAGAATATATAGTAGACGCGCCGCGCTCTCCCTTTCCGCAGCTGCTGCACACCGAGCGCCCCGACCGCTTCTCGATGTACCTGATGGACGGACGCGTCGGAATACTCATTGACGGGCTGCCTATCGGCCTTGTCCTGCCTGTGACTCTCGCAGAGTTTATGAAAAGTGACGGGCGATGCGAGCAACAACATCTCGTCGCAACAGTGCTCACCGTGCTGAGGTACTTTGCGCTCTTTTCTCAGTATTTTTCTCCCGGCGCTCTATGTCGCGATCGCGATGTACCACCAGGAGATGATCCCGACGCCGCTGCTGCTGTCGATCATTGAAGCGAAACAGAACGTCCCGTTCTCCACGGCGCTGGAGATCATGGGCATGCTCATTTCCTTTGAGCTGCTTCAGGAGGCTGGTCTGCGTCTGCCGAACCCGATAGGCGACACGGTGTCCATCATCGGCGCGCTGATAGTAGGCCAGTCGGCGGTCGAGGCGCAGGTCGTTTCGCCCATAGCAATAATCGTCGTTGCAGTCTCCGGGATTGCGGGCTACACCCTGCCGAGTCAGGACTTCGGCTCGGCGATACGGCTGCTGCGCTTCGCGCTCGTCATCGCGTCGATACTCGCGGGCTTCTTCGGCGTGGGCGCGGCACTGTGCCTGCTGACGCTGCACCTTGCGGACATCGACAGCTTTGGTGTGGACTATACCGCGCCACTTAGCGATGGCGAGCCGTCCCCGCTCCGGCGGCTTCTGCTGCAAAGCCGAAGCCCCTCAACAAGTTCCGCGACCCGCACCTCAAAACTCCGGATAAAAGGCGGCAGAAATGAAAAAAGCGATCTGCGTTATCCTTGCGCTTGCGTCCGCGTTTACGCTCACGGGCTGCACAAGCGTGTACTCAAACTTCAAAGAGATAGAACAGCTGCTCGTCATTCAGGACATGGGGCTCGACAAGCAGGGCGGGGCGTGCTGCTGTCGCTGTGCTCTGCGTCGGACGAGAGCACCGGCAACGTGCCCAAGCGGCTCTACGGTACCGGCGACTCGATCACCACGGCGCTTGAGCATATCTATAACTATTCCTTTGAGGATATTCTTTTCTGTTCCCACATCAGCCATGTGCTCATCGGCGAAAAAAGCCGCCGAGAGCGGAATAGACGACTATCTGTCCTATATCTGCCGCTCCCCCGATAATGCGCCTTGATATCCCGCTCTTCGTCGTCAAGGGCAGCACAGCGCAGGACGCGGTGCTCAAGGTCGGAGACGGGAACCGCGGCGTAGTTGAGATCATGGATTCCGTAGAGATGAGCGTCGGCCGCCTCGGCAACAGCAGTCTCTATACCGCGGCCGAGACGGTGCGCAACCTCGACCGCTGCGGCAGCTCCCTGATATGTGCGGTGGAGCTGGCCGAGCCGCTCGAAAGCGACAGCGGCGCACCGGCCGGCGACAGTCCGTCCGCCTCCGAAGAGGATGGCTTCGCGACGCAGGATGATGGCAGCGGTAAGCTGACCGCCGTCGTCTACGGCTACGCGGTCATCCGCGACGGTAAGCTCTGCAAGTTTCTCGACCGCGACGAGGCTATCGCAGTCGGCTTTCTCACAAACAAGGTCGGGCTCACGAACGTCACCGTGCGCGACAGGCACGGCTCCCTCGTCGTGCTCGAAATCGACTCAGGCGGCAGCGAAGTGACGCCCGTCTGGTCCGGCACGGGCGAGCTGACTGGGCTGAACATCGCCGTGGATGTGCGCGCCTCGATCGTCGAGGTCAGCGGCAGCTCCGACACGCGCAGCGCGGAATACACCGATCACATCACGGCGCAGCTCGAAGCGCTGATTTCCGACTACGTGAGCCGCGTCATGCTCACCTCGCGTGAGCTGCGTTCGGATTTTCTCTGTCTTGCCCAACCCGTCGAGCGCGACGATCCATCAGCCTTCCATATGCTGCCGCAGAGCTTCCCCGACCTTCTCCCCTCTCTCGAGCTTCAGATCAGCGTAAGCGGACAGCTCACGCACACCAACGACGTGAGGGATTTTTAATGGAGGGACTGATATGAACTCCGACAACAGATTCAACCGGCGGCAGCAGCTCGCCCTCGGCACGGTCATCATGCTCTCGCCCGCCCCTGCGTCTTTCCCGTCGCAGAGCGTCATCATGGCCGGGCGCGCAAGCTGGCTGTGCGCGGCGGCCGCCGTCCCGCTCCTTCTCGCGTGGCTGTATTTTATGAGCAGCTTCATGTCCCACCGGCAGCGCGGCGAGGGGCTGCCCGAGCTCATCCTGCGCACGCTCGGCCCCATCGCCGGTAAGATCACCCTCGCCGTGCTGAGCCTGTGGTTTCTGATATACGGCGGCTTTGTGCTGCGCTCCGGGGCTGACAGATTCATCGTTACCATCTACCCAAGCAGCGGCCCCGCCGCGTTCTCGGTCACTATGGGGCTCATTGCGCTTGCCGCGGTTCTGAAGAAGCCGCGCACGATGGTGCGCTTCGCGCGCATAGTAAAGCCCGTACTTATGGGCGTTTTGTTTATGGTGGCGTTCTTCTCGCTGTTCTCGCTCGATTTCTCCAATCTCCTGCCGGTCACGGTGCATGATGTTATGCCCGTCATGCGCGGCTCGGTCATCGCCGTCGATGTTGTCACGAGCGCCGTATTTTATATATGTATGCTCGAGGGCGGCTGCACCGACGGCAGCGCCAGGCGCTTCGGTGCATTCTCGCGCTGGCTCACCGGCTCCTGCCTGCTGCTGACGATGCTCAGCGTGATAATCGTCGGCTCTTTCGGCGCGGAGCTGTGCGTGCGCCTGACGAAGCCTTTCTTCGCGCTGGTGCGCAACCTTGTGTTCTTCAAAACCGTGGAGCGCGTGGAAGCCCTTTGTCGTGATGCTCTGGATCTTTCCGGATTTCCTGCTCGTCTCCTCTGTGCTGTACTCCGCGCAGTACTGCCTGCGGCTCATCTTCGGGGAAAGACCCGTCATATAACGGCGAGCGTCTGACCGACTTCTCCGGCGGGCGCTGGGTGATCTGGCTCTGCTGCGCCGTGTGCGTCGCGGCGTCCCCTGTTCATCGCGCCGACTCCGCTTCGCTCGATTTCTGGTCGGCGACGATTGTCCCCTACGTGAGCCTTGCCATCTTCTTTTGTGCTCCTCCCGCTTGTGTACGCCGCGGGACGCATGAGAAAATGCATAGAGAAAACCACATCTCCCTATGGATGATGTGGCTTTCTCGTTATTTTATTTTTAGTGGAGTTCTATTTCCTCATTGTAGTATTGCCAAATATATCCTCCCGCCCTTTTCCTTTGCCCTTTGCACACCATTGAAATATTACTATTATTTATATTGAGTTCTTTTTGACGCCTCCGTTATTGAATTAAAGATACGGATTTTTTCCTCTGTTAGCGGGTCTATCATAGCAACTTTTTTTCTCCTTACTTCTGGCACTTTTGACTATGCCACATTTAGGACATCCTGTTCCGTAAACCCTATGACCAATCGTTGATTTGTATTCATTTCCGCAATCAGGGCACACCCACCAAGCCACAATATCAGAGTGTGGTCTCACTTTTTCTGGCAACAAATTCCCGTTTTTTTAACTTATGCCACTCTCTTGCTAACGCTGGATACTCCTCCGCAAGTGAGCCATTTTTATTATTTTTGTCATGTAGGAGCGAATTTCTTTTTCGTCTCTATATATGTTGATATCTACATTGCTATGATATGCCAGTGGGTTTCTCCTTGTCCACATATTTGTTTCTGGGTCTATTCTGTCGAGCAAAAACCGAATTGCTTTTCCAAGTTGATCTGGTTTATACATATCACCGTCTACAATACTCAGAAATTCGTCAGCTGTATTTTTACTCTCATCAGTCATTTTTCTTTTAATCGGAGTAGCTTTATTCCGTTATCTTGGCATACTCTATACTTCTCTTTCTCCCTATCTAGAGTTTCCGACTTATGCCATGCCTCTCCATCATATTCAATCGCAAGATTAATTGAAGGAATATAAATATCCAGTTCCATGCCATTACTAAATATATCCTTATATCTGTTAACCGCATCTGGAAATACTTTTTTTACATAAAAAAATACTGCTTGTTCCGCAAAAGATGTTTGTCTCCCCCGCGTTGCACACTGGACAATTTGTCCCTTGTACTCCTGTGATTCAGCGTTGCTTGATATTCATGTCCTCTGGACATATCCACCATACCTTTTAGCCATACCGTAGGAAACATCAGACGGTTTTAGTTTTTCATTCTTTGTTGGATGCCATTCGTTAGCTAAATCCGGATGTGTTGTTGCCAGATCATTTATTCCTGCAACCACTACTTTTTCCTTTGCAGCAGGCACAACTTTTTCTATTCGCTCGGTTGCTGATTTTGGCTTTATAATGATAGCCGCATTTTGAACAAACCCAAAAAGCAGATTCATTACTTTTCGGCGTATATTGATTTGGGGGTTTTATGTTTTTCTCGTAATCCCATTCCTTTAGTAATAAAGGATCTGTAATCCCACCTCGCTGCTTTAGTTCTCGCTTATGTTTTTCTTCTCCCATCTTTAAAGCAGTACATTGGGGACAAAGCTTGTATTTGGAATCCACTCTATCGCGGATTCGTGCTGCCCATTCCGTGCCACAAGTTGAACATTTCCAGTTGGCTTTATATAATGATCTATAAGTATAATCTTTTGGCGTGCCTTCGTTTTTTGAATAGTCCCATTCTTTTCGATATATTGGGGTATTTTTTGTTTCAAGATCATTATAACCTGTCAGAACTTTTCTATTGCTGCAATACGGGCAACCATTTCCTCTTACTCGTTTATCGGGTGAGCATACAAATTCATGCCCATGGTCGCATACCCAAACAAACGGCATATTGCTGTGCGCTGCAACTTGACTTGGAAGAAGCCCATTATTTAAGTTTGGATTCCACTGTTTTGCTAATTCTGGATACAATAATTCAATACTGTTCTTTTTTTTTCCATAGTCTCACCCAGATTAACTGTTTTTTTTTTTTTACTATGTCTGTCAAATCATATATTCAGTGCGCTTTGCAATTAATTATGATAGTAGTCTTTTGTATGTAAACGGCAAAACGGAACTATTACAAAGAAATTTTTTTGCAACAGTTCCGTTTGCTTTTTACTTTATGAAGTCCGCAAGCTCTACCTGCACAAAGCCGGGGACATACTCAAGCTTCGTCTCGCCGAGGACAGCCTCCATGCGCTCCGCGTAATCGGCGTTCGCCCAGTATTTTTCTCGCGGTCATCGGGGTGTTCTGGGAGGTGTAGTCGATAACGCTGTCAGGATTGTCCGGCAGGCGGAGAATGATATGGTAGCCGTAGTCGGACTGCACGGGCTCGGAAACCTCGTATGCCTCCAGCGCCTTTACCGCGTTCTCAAACTCCGGCACCATTTTGCCCCTCAGTGAAAGTGTAGCCGTCGGGATAGGTGGTCTTGCCGGTATCCTCGCAGTATTCCTCCTTGAGCTCGGCAAAGCGCTTCATAAGCTCGCTCTGGTCGGTTATCGCGGCAAGCTCCTTTTGTATATCTCGTCAGCCTTGGCCTTCTTGTCCGCCTTGTCCGAATCGCTCAGCTCCTCGCCGGTGGACGGATCCTTCGTCATAATGAGGATGTGGTTTGCGGACATATAGCCGTTTTCCTTGAGGTAGCTGAGTGCGTCCTCATCGGAGACGAGCTCGGAATCCTCACCGTAGAGTGCCTTGAAGTTCTCCTGATACTTGATGTTCGAGAGCGTCATGAGCTCGTATGCATCTATGGTCAGGTTCATCTCGCCGAGCTTCTCGACAAGATCATCCTCAGTCCCGTCCTCGCCGCAGATACCTCGGTGTCGGATTTTTCTGCTCAGCGAGCCGCGCAGCAAGCGTCGTCTCGTCAAGCTTTATCCCGTTCTCCCCGGTGAAGGCGTCGATCGCAGCAAACTGCCGGATCGTGTTTTCCGCGCTCTGCACGGCATGCTGCGCGAAGGTCGTGCCAGAATCATCAACGCTGTCGCCCCAGCCTGCGCTCATACCGTAGTACATTGCCATCTGGGTGAAGTAGTTCTCTATCTGCTTTGCGTTCATGTAGAGCCAGCCATAATACTCGCCCCATGTGACCTCGCGGCCGTTCACCGTGGCGACGACCTCGTCGTCGGCATGGAGCGCGCGCAGCGCGTCATAGTCCAGCGTGGAGGTCTCGACTGCGGCGGCTGTCTCCTGCGCGGGAGTCTCCGTTGCCTCGGCAGGTGCCGCATCTCCGGTGCTTTCAACGCTGCCGCAGCCGGCCGCGAACGCGAAGGCCAGGCACACTACAATTATCAGTGCTATCAGTTTTTCATATTATTCTCCGTATCATTGTTATTTTGTGCTGATTTATTCTGCTTTCAATAATAACTCAGTCAATCATTTTGTCAAGTGCTTTGTTCGGCGGTTTGTCCGCAGGCCGCCCAATCGGCGGCAAAGCTGCGCGCCTCGTCGATAACGCGGTTCTTGTTCTTTATCTTCAGGCTGATGCAGGGCTTCGACCCGGCCTCCACGCGCAGGCGGTTCTTGTACTCCTCCCTCGCGTAAAGCGCCGATACCTTTTCCATGTCAAAATCACTCAGGGTAAAGCGCAGTGTCCCCTGCTTCTGAGAGATGTCGGTTATCCCGGCGCGCCCCGCTTCGCCGCGCAGCAGCGCCACATGGATAAGCGCGTTGACGCCCGGCGGCGTCTCGCCGAAGCGGTCGATGAGCTCGTCTGTCAGGTCGTCCGCCTCCTCCTCTGTGCGGATGAGCGCGATGCGCCGGTAGATATCCATGCGCTGCTCAGGTGAGGAAATATACCTGTCCGGGATGTTCGCCGCGACGGCGAGGTCGGCGGAGCATTCCGCGCGCGCCGGCACCTCTATGCCGCGCGCTTCGAGCACCGCTTCGCTCAAAAAAGCTTCATGTACATATCGTAGCCGACGTCGATCATGTGCCCCGACTGCTCCGCACCTAAGAGATTGCCCGCACCGCGTATCTCAAGGTCGCGCATGGCGATCTTGATACCGGAGCCGAACTGCGCGAAATCGCGTATCGCGTTGAGGCGCTTCTCCGCGACCTCCGTGAGCACCTTGTCGCGCCGAAAGGTCAGATATGCCGAGGCACTGCGTGTCGAGCGGCCGACGCGCCCGCGGATCTGGTGCAGTTGGGCAAGGCCGAGCTTGTCGGCGTCCTCGATTATGAGCGTGTTCACGTTCGGTATGTCTATGCCCGTCTCGATGATCGTCGTGCAGACGAGCACCTGCACCTCGCCGGAGACCACGCGCTCCATCACGTTCGAGAGCATAGCCTTATCCATCTGCCCGTGAGCGACGGCTATCGTCACATCGCCGAGCAGCTCATGCAGCCTTTTTCGTCGTGCGCTCTATATCCTCGACGCGGTTGTGCAGGTAATATACCTGCCCGCCGCGCTGGATCTCGCGGCGTATCGCGTCGGCGATAACGCCCCAGTCGTGCTCCATGACGTAGGTCTGCACCGGGAGCCTGTCCTCAGGCGGCTCTTCGATGGTGGACATATCGCGTATGCCGCTCATCGCCATGTTCAGCGTGCGCGGTATCGGCGTCGCGGAGAGCGTCAGCACGTCGACCCCGCGGCTCATCTCCTTGATGTGCTCCTTATGCGTCACGCCGAAGCGCTGCTCCTCATCCACGACGAGCAGGCCGAGATCCTTGAACTTCACGTCCTTGCGCAGGAGCTTGTGCGTGCCGATGACAAGGTCGCACTTTCCCGAAGCGAGGTCTGCGAGCAGTCTTGTCGTCTGCGCGCCGGTCTGGAAGCGGCTCAGTACGCCGATGTTCACCGGGAAGCCGAAGAACCTCTGCAGCGCCGTCTGATAATGCTGCTGCGCCAGCACGGTGGTCGGCACAAGGATCGCCGCCTGCTTGCCGTCGAGCACGCATTTCATCACCGCGCGCATTGCGACCTCGGTCTTGCCGAAGCCGACGTCTCCGCACAGCAGTCTGTCCATCGGCACGGAGGACTCCATGTCCCCCTTTATCTCCGCCGTGCAGCGCAGCTGATCGTCCGTCTCCGTGTAGCCGAAGTTCTCCTCGAACTCGCGCTGCCACTCGCTGTCCGGCGCAAAGGCGTGCCCCGGCAGGCGCTGGCGCTCGGCATAAAGGGCGATGAGCTTTTTCGCCATGTCCTTTGCGGCTCTTTGCGCGGCTGCGGGTCTTCACCCAATCGCTGCCGCCCATCTTTGAGAGCTTGACGGGCTTCTCCTCGCCCCCGCCCGTGTACTTTGACACAAGGTCGAGCTGCGTCGCGGGGACATACAGCGTGTCCGTCCCGGCGTAGTTTATTTTTATATAGTCCTTTTCAAAGCCGTCCACCTGCATCTTTATGATACCGGCAAACTTACCGATACCGTGGTTTTCGTGGACGACATAGTCGCCTATCGAGAGGTCGGCGCAGGAGTTAATGCGCTGGCGGTTCGGCGGCAGCTTCTTTACCGTGCCCGCCTTTGCGCCCGTGGCCGCGCAGCAGCTGCGAGTCCGTAAGTATCGTGAGGCGCAGCGCCGGGCACTCTATGCCCGCGGATATTGCGCCTATCGTGATGGAGCAGCGCCCCGGCTCAGGCAGCTTTTGAGCTCCGTGTATATGATCGCGGGTATGTTTTCTTTCCGAAGAGCTCCTGCAATACCTTCGCGCGCCGCTCATCGCCTGCGAGGACGACGACCCGGTACTCCTGTTTTAAGTACGCCTCACCATCGTCCGCCGCGGCCTGCGCGTTGCCGCCGTATGACGGCAGCTGCTTTGCAGAAATGCTCGTGAGCGTTTTTCGGTGCAATTGGGCAGCGGCCTGTCGTAAAGGAATCGGCCATGTACACCGGCCATTCGGGCAGGGTCTTGAAAAACTTATCCGTCCCTAGCCTGAAGCTGTCCGCCCCCCGCGGCGATAAGTCCGCGGCGCTGAAGCTCCGCGATGTCCGCGCCGAGCTGCTTTTTCATAATCGCGCAGCTTTTCGGCGCAGTGGTTCGGCTGGTCGAGGAATACGAAAGCGTCTGGCGGGATGTAGTCCGCCGCGCAGGCCATCGGGTATATCATCGGCAGGTACCTGTCCGCATCCGATATCAGTATGCCCTGGCTGAGTCTTTCAGCGTCCGCGCTCATGTTGGCTGCGAGGGTCGATGCCGTCTCGCTGCTGCGGCGCTTTGAGTAGTTCAGCGCGAATTTTTTCTATCTCCCGCACAGCGCCGGTATGCCGCCCTCGGCAGGGACGGCAGCGCCTCCGTCGCCGGAAGTATCACGCACTCGTCCATGTGCTCCGTGCGGCGCTGGCTCGATATCTCAAAGTGCGCCATCGAATCGATATCGTCGCCCCAGAACTCTATACGCACAGGCTCGGTATCGTGCGGCGAGAAGAAATCGAGAATGCCGCCGCGCCGCGCGTATTGGCCGGGGCCTTCGACCTGCTCCGTGCGCGAGTACCCGCAGCTTATGAGCGCCGTCTCCACCTCATCGGGCGGGTATGTGCCGCCGTCCTTTATCTCAAACGCGGCTTTAAAAGTGCCGCCGGCGGCAGCGTCCTCTGCACAAAGCCCGAGACGGACGCAGCGCACACGCGGCTCTCGCCCTTTGGCGAGCTTTAGAGCGTCGATATCCTCCGCTGCTCCGCCTGACGTGACGCGGCCTCGGCGGGGTAGAATATAAACTCGCGCATCAGGAGCGTGTCGGCCTCTATGCCGAGCATAGCGTGCAGGTCGCGCGCGAAGCTCTCAGCGGCCGTGTCGTCCTGACACAGGACGAAGAGCGGGCGGTCGAGCTTATTGTAAAGCGCCGCGGCGAGGTTTGCCCCTGTGTACCGGCGAAAGCCCGGAACGAGCGCAGGAAGCCCTCCGCTCTCCAGCAGCGAGGGAGGGCGGCGGCTTTCCTTGTGTTCAAGTATTTGGTTTATAAGAATATCCATATCGCCGGTATTATAGCATTCCGGTGCTGTAAATTCAACGGGAAAGCGGTAATGTTAAAGTTAGTTAACAAAAGTGCGCACCATTTTCGTGGCGCGCACCTTTCGTTACTCTTCCTCAATATAGATTTCTTCGCAATCGCATTGTGCCTTTTTGAGAAATTTCGTCTGACTTCTCTCTATCCTTTTCTTCCAGTGCATCCGTAACGGCATTAAACAGTTTAAGATACATCTTTTTTGTATTTTACAACTCCTCCAATGCATACCCCTCCTATATCAAAAGCAAAAATGTTGTCTATTTATACTTGAATAAGCTCTTCTTCATAATTTTTCAGTGCGTATTCAATGCATTGGTTGACGATCTTGTTGAAGGATACGCCGGTTTTTCATATTTATCTCGTTGATCTTATCGAAAGTCTCGGCTTTTATTCTAATGGTTCTGCTGACGGAAGAAATTTTCTCGTCACTTGTATCTATCCTGAATCCTTCCACATGCTCGCCTCCCTATGCACATTATTTTAATCGTTCCATGATTCATTTTATAATGTACATGTTTGCAATCAATTCATGTGTACAAAAGTGCGTGCATGTACGCGCCGGACGGCGGTGTTCTTAGTAAGCTTTTCGCAGAATTTCACTGCCGGTCACTCCGTGGGGTGACTTTCTGTGCGAACAGAAAGTCACCAAAGAGTCGCGCACAGGGAGAGGGTGTTTCGACTCCCCTCTCCTGTGAACCCTCACCTGCAACGACAGAAGTGGGATTGCGATCCCCCCTTCTGGAACCCCCTGAGGTTGGTGCAATGTTTAACATTGCCGACAGACTTTTGCAAAAAATAAACTTGGTACAAAAAACGACGCTGGTTTGCTGAAGCTTTGCCATCCCTTGGAGGGAATCAAGGGAACCGCGCACGGTTCCTCTTTGGCGGTTCAAGGTGGGGTTTCAAAGGGGCGGGAAAACGCAATCCCCGCCCCTTTTTGTGATTCTTTGCATACTTTCTGTTCATACAGAAAGTATTATGCCCACGAAGTGACCAGCAGTGAAACACTGCAAAAAACCGTGTCTCAAACGCCGCAATACCCGTCCACGTCGTGTCCCCCGCATCCCCATCAAAACGCAAAACCTGCTTCCGCGCAAAACGAAGCAGGTTTGATGTTTCACTTCACCGGTTTATATCAGCATTTTTCTCCATCGTGAACACGGTGAAAGCGCGAATAGAAGTCCGGAATGATCCTCTGCGCCACCGGCGTTATATCGGTCTTTCCCTTTATCTGCTTCACAAGCAGATTCGCCTTGACGCCGCTTATCGTGTAGTTGCTCTCGATCTCTCCCTCATAGCCGAAGCGGTTGAAGAATTTGCGCAGCTTCCTGAGCCTGTCGGGATCCGGATCCTCAAACTCCGTCAGCTCCGCGATGATCCCCTGCTTGTCGGCATAGCGCTTGTTTATCAGGCGCGATCTGTATTCCAAGCCCCTGACCGCGGCACCACGGCATGACCGCCAGATACTTCAGCAGCACATAGCCGTAAAGGTTTTTCGTCGCGACGAGCGCGTAGCCCGCGTCCATGCCGCTGTCCTCATCGTAAGCGATCAGCAGCTCAAGCGAGCCGTTCATCATGCCCTTGTGGATTGCGATCTTCGGCAGCAGCCCTCGCTGTCCAAAGTCCATTTCGATCAGGGTAAAATAGCGCTCAAGGTCTGTGTCCGCCCTTTTTAATGTTCAGCATTGTCGTTCCCCACTATGTTTATCCAGGACTGTGCTCTGCAGCTCGGCGTATGCTCCGTTCTTCGCCATAAGCTCGTCATGGCTGCCCATTTCGATGATATGCTCGTCCTCGATAACAGCTATTCTGTTGCGCACGGTCGAGAGCCTGTGCGATGATTATCGTCGTGCGCCCCTCGCTGAGCTTGTCGAAGGCGTTCTGTATCCTCTGCTCTGTCACGGTGTCGAGCGCGCTTGTCGCCTCGTCGAGTATGAGTATCTTCGGGTTCTTGAGGAAAACGCGGGCGATGGATATGCGCTGCTTCTGCCCGCCGGAGAGCATCACTCCGCGCTCGCCGATATAGGTATCGTAGCCGTCGGCATCTCCATGATCTCGCTGTGTATCTCTGCTCTGACCGCCGCGGCGACGATCTCCTCGTCCGTCGCGTCCGGCCGGCCGTAGCGGATATTCTCGCGTATCGTCCCGGCGAACATGAACACATCCTGCTGTATCATGCCGATGTTTTCCTCAGGCTCGCCTGTGTCACATCACGCACGTCCGTCCCGTCGACTGTCACCGCGCTGCCTGAGCTCACGTCGTAGAAACGCGGCAGCAGCTGGCACAGGGTGGTCTTGCCGCCGCCCGAGGGACCGACTACCGCAAGGCTCTGTCCCGGCTCGATGCGGAAGCTCACGTTTTCAAGCACCGGCACACCATTTCCGTAGTCGAAGCAGACGTCCTTGTATTCTATCTCGCCGCGGACGCTGTCCAGGACCTTAGCGTCGGGCTTATCCTTCACTGTCGGCTCAGTGCGCATGACCTCAAGGAAGCGCTCAAAGCCCGCCGCGCCCTGCATATAGGTCTCTGAGAACTGCACAAGGCGCTTCACCGGGGATATGAAAGTGGAGACATAGAGCGTAAATGTGATGAGGTCTATGTAATTCATATCTCCGCGCATGATGAGCAGCCCGCCGAAAGCGACTATTGCGACCTGCATGATGCTTGTCGTAAACTCCATGCCGCTCATGTACATGCCCATTGCCTTTAGTAGTTCACCTTCGCACCGCGGAAGAGGTCATTTGCCTTGTCGAATTTATTGTTCTCCTGATCCTCATTGGCAAAGGCCTTCGCCGTGCGGATACCGGATATGCTGCTTTCGATGGCGGAATATATCTCCGCCGTCTTGCGCTTGACCTCGACATTTGCCCGCCTCATGCTCCCGCGCTGCGATAGCGTGAACCACAGGCCGAGCGGCAGAATTATCGTCAGCACCAGCGCGAGCCGCCACTCCATCGTGAACATCACTGCCAGCGCTCCGGAGTATCGTCAGCGCGCAGATCAATATGTTTTCCGGGCCGTGGTGTGCAAGCTCGGTCACCTCGAACAGGTCGCTCGTGATATGGCTCATCAGCGCGCCCGTGCGGTTCTTGTCATAGAAGCTGCGAACGAAAGATCCTGCATGTGCGAGAAAACGTCCTTGCGCATGTCCGCTTCGACAAGCACGCCCATCCTGTGCCCGATGACCGTTATCGACGTAGTACAGCGACGCCCTTGAGCACATAGGCCAGCGCCATGATGAGCATGATGATAAAGAATGTCCTGTACAAATTCTGCGGCAGCAGCGTTTTCATCGACTGCGCTTGACGTACGGAAAACAAGGTCAATCACCGATACCAGCACCGCGCAGACCATGTCTATCGCGAAGAGCTTTCCGGTGCCCGGCGATATAGGATATGAAGACCTTTATCGGTTTGTCGTTATAGTTCTTTTTCATTTCGCGTATCTGTCCCTCTGCTCCACGGCGAGCGCGTCGCAGCGGTTGTTGTATTCGTTGTCGGCATGTCCCGCACCCAGTGGTAGTGCATCTCGGTGCTTTGCAGAAGCGTCCGAGCTCCTGCGCCCATAGGTCTGGGTTTTTGAGCGCGGGTTTTTATCGGACTTCACCCAGCCGCGCGCGCACCATGAGCGCGCCCAGCCCTTTTCCAGTGCATCAATGACATATTTTGTCCGAATAAAGCTCCACGGCGCACGGCTCTTTGAGCGCCTTGAGCCCTTCGATGACGCCCGTGAGCTCCATGCGGTTGTTCGTCGTCTGCGCAGCGCCGCCGGAAAGCTCCTTTCTCAACGCCGTTATAGCGCAGTATCGCCCCCAGCCGCCGGGGCCTGGGTTGCCGCTGCATGCACCATCGGTGTAAATTGTAACTGTTTTCATTCGTCAAAGATCATCCGATGTCCATCCGCGCGTATCTCGCGCATGAACTTATATTCGTCGCGGTCGATAATGCCGTTTTTCAGGAAGCTGTCGAGCTGCGCATAATCCTCTCCCTGCCGCGCAGAGTGTTCACGCACTCACTGCCGTCGGAATGGAGGTGTATCTCCGGAACGAAGCTTATATGCCTTCCTTCGCTGTGCGGCTGCTCCGTGCTCTCCCGAGCCGCAGTCTCGGCCTTCGGCTTCAGCTTATTCACCAGAAGCGCCACGATTCCGACAATGACCGCGATGAATATCAGGATGCCCAAGCCCTCGGCAGAGTCCGCGATCTCCGCAAGGAAGATTATCACTATCGCGGCAATGACGCCGAGCGAGTCTGTTTTTTCTTTTTTCTGCCCTTCTTCACGCCGGTTCTCCTTTACATGTTGTTCGCCGTCGCTTACTCTTCGTCGTTTACCTCAGGAACTTCCTCAGTGACTTCCGCTTCGTCCTCACCCTGCTCTCTCTCGGTGCGCTCTATGGAGATCACACGGCTGCCCTCGGCAAGACGCATGATGCGCACGCCCTGAGTCGAGCGTCCGAGCACGGAGATGTGGTCTACCGCCATGCGGATTATCGTACCGTCGTCGCTGATGACAAGGATGTCCTCTCCGGGGTTCACCATCTTCACATCGGCGATTCCGCCGGTCTTGTCCGTGACCTGATAGTTCTTGATGCCTATGCCGCCGCGGCCATGGATACTGTACTCACTGAGCAGAGTGCGCTTGCCGTAGCCCTTTTCGGTTATCGTCAGCACAGCTTCGCCCGCCAGGCTGTTGCCAGCGCCGACAACGTAATCAATCCCTCTCTGAGCCTTATGCCGCGCACGCCCATTGCGTTTCTTCCCAAGGGGCGCAGGTCGCTCTCATTGAAGCAGACCGCCATGCCGTTATAGGTCGCGATGAATATATTCTCTTCGCCTGTCGTCTGGAGCACGGAGATGAGCGAATCGCCCTCGTCAAGGATTATCGCGCGCAGACCGTTCGAGCGGATGTTCTTTAGTGCCGACTGCTCCATGCGCTTTACCGTACCGCGCTTCGTGACAAAGACAAGATAGCCGTCGTCATCCCTGCCGCGGCCGCGGATCATCGCGCTTATCTTCTCGCCGTTCTCGGTCTGGATAATGTTTATGATGTTCGTGCCGCGCGCGCATTGCGTCCGGCCTCGGGATGTTGTAGCCCTTCTTTACGAACACGCGCCCCTTTGAAGTGAAGAACAGGATATAGTCATGCGTGGAGGCGGTGAACACCGTGTCCACAAAGTCCTCGTCCTTCGTCGCCATTGCGCGGATGCCGCGGCCGCCGCGGCCTGAGTGCGGTACTCGCTGACGGGCATGCGCTTGATATACCCGCCGTGGGTAAGGGTATAGACGCACTGCTCCTCTTCGATGAGGTCTTCGATGTCTATTTCGTCCGCGACGTCCTGTATCTCGGTAACTCTGTCGTCGCCGTACTTGTCGCGCAGGGCGATGAGCTCGTCCTTGAGTACTCCCTTTATCTTCTCGGGGTCTGCCAGCAGATCCGAAGTAATGTATCTTGTCTTCAAGCTCCTTGTACTGTTTTCGAGCTTCTCGCGGTTGAGCCCTGGAGAGATATAAGGCGCATATCGCATATGGCCTGAGCCTGAACGTCGCTGAGATTGAAGCGCTCCATAAGGCGCTGCTTTGCGTTGTCATAGCTGGTGCGGATAATGCTGATGACCTCGTCGATATTGTCCTGAGCTATCAGCAGGCCTTCCAGCAGATGCGCCCGCTCCTCGGCCTTGCGCAGGTCGTACCTTGTGCGCCTGACGATTATATCCTCCTGGAAAGTGAGGTACTCGTCAAGTATATGGCGCAGGAGAGTATCTTCGGCTGGGTCTGATTGTTCACCAGCGCCAGCATATTTATCGAGAATGTGGTCTGCATCGCCGTCTGCGCAAAGAGACGGTTCAGCACTACCTGCGGATTTGCGTCGCGCTTGAGCTCGATGACGACGCGCATACCGTTGCGGTCGGTCTCATCGCGCAGGTCGGATATGCCCCTCAAGGCGCTTGTCATGCACCTGATCCGCAATGTTTTTATGAGCTGGCGCTTATTGACCTGATACGGCAGCTCCGTCACGATTATCCCTCGTGCGCCCCTGACCGTGCCTCAAACTCCGTGCGCGCGCGCACAAGGACTTGCCGCGCCCGGTGGCGTAGGCCTGACGTATGCCGCTGCGCCCCATGATTATCCCGCGCGTCGGAAAGTCCGGCCCGGTGATATGCTGCATGAGGTCGGCGAGCGTTGCCTCCGGGTTCTCCCAATACGCATACGCAGGCGTTTATGACCTCTTTGAG
>VOFG01004254.1_pt1 | contig 48919 bp, 73 predicted proteins | sample 5384171 | NCBI WGS metagenome assembly VOFG01 (sample SAMN12384726, study PRJNA508395) | human gut metagenome | isolation source: healthy gut F | host: Homo sapiens
GGTTGGGCCATACCTCTTCCAAAGCCTGTTTTCCTGTCTTTTCAAGAACACGTTTGATAAGTACCAGCATCCACGACGGTACACCGGACAAGCTTGTCACATTTACCGGAATTGTGCTGTTGGCGATTGCTTCTATCTTGGTTTCCCATTCGCTCATCAAAGCGATTTTCTTGCTCGGCACACGAATGAAATTGATTAACGGATTGACGTTCTGAATCAGAATCGCCGACAAGTCTCCCACCAAACTATGGTTGGAGTTGAGGTTCGGACTATGGCTGCCTCCCGAGAATCAGACCCTTTTCCCGAGAAAAATGGCTGTCCGGATTGATGCGGAAGTAAAGAGCTGCCGCGTCTTTTCCTCCTCTGTAATGAATGTCTTCCAGTGCCTCTTTGCTGACAGGAAGGAATTTACTTTTATCATTGGTCGTTCCGGATGATTTGGCAAACCAGCGTATTTCCGATGGCCAAAGCAGATTCTGTTCCCCCGCCCGCAAGCGTTCTACATAAGGTTTTATTTCTTCGTATGTTTGGATAGGAACACGTTTTCGGAAATCTTCATAGTTACGGATAGAGGAATAATCGTACTTTCTTCCCCCATTCAGTTTGAGCGGCCTGGCGTGTTAAGCGGCTTAACACACGATGCTGTATCTCACTAGCCTGACTAGCATATAGGTCTATCTGTTTTAAACGGGAATCGAAAGTCTTACTAATAATTTTTGTAATATTCATTTCTGCTTTAACATAATAATGTTTAGTCGTGCAAAAGTAACTTATTTATCTTTTTTTTCTATCTTTACGACGGAAATAATCGTTAAAATTTGGCGACTTTTCTATGAATCCCGAGTTTCTGACTAAAAAAAACGACAATGAGAATTGGAATCTTAACATCCGGCGGGGACTGCCCCGGTATAAATGCCACGATTCGTGGCGTGTGCAAAACTGCCATCAATTATTACGGAATGGAAGTGGTAGGTATTCACAGCGGTTTTCAGGGCTTGCTGACTAAAGATGTCGAATCTATTACAGACAAGTCGCGCTCCGGTTTGATCAATTTGGGTGGAACGATGTTAGGAACTTCTCGTGAGAAGCCTTTCAAAAAAAAGGAGGCGTTGTCTCTGATGTTGACAAACCGTCTTTAATTCTTCAGAATATCCATGAAATTGGGCTGGATTGTGTCGTTTGTATCGGTGGAAATGGAACGCAGAAGACTGCAGCCAAGTTTGCTGCAATGGGAGTTAACATCGTATCTGTTCCTAAAACCATTGATAATGATATTTGGGGCACGGACATCTCTTTTGGTTTCGACTCGGCGGTAAGTATTGCTACCGATGCCATCGACCGTCTACATTCCACCGCAAGCTCTCATAAAAGGGTGATGGTGATTGAAGTGATGGGGCATAAGGCTGGCTGGATTGCTTTGTATTCCGGTATGGCAGGAGGAGGGGATGTGATTCTCGTTCCTGAAATCGCTTATAACATTAAAAATATTGGCAATACGATTCTGGAAAGACTAAAGAAAGGCAAACCCTATTCTATTGTAGTGGTAGCGGAAGGAATTCAGACTGACGGGCGTAAACGTGCTGCTGAATATATCGCGCAGGAAATTGAATATGAAACTGGTATAGAAACTCGCGAAACAGTTCTGGGGTATATTCAGCGTGGTGGTTCGCCTACTCCTTTCGACCGCAATCTTTCTACCCGCATGGGCGGGGGCATGCAACAGAATTGATAGCCAATGGCCAATTCGGGCGTATGGTGACTTTAAAAGGAGACGATATAGCATCTATTCCTCTTGAAGAAGTTGCCGGTAAATTGAAGTTGGTAACTGAAGATCACGATTTAGTGATTCAGGGCCGCCGCATGGGGATTTGCTTTGGTTAGTTGCCGGAGCTTCTGTGTCCTGCACTGTGGAAATCTCATCGACGAGGATGTTTTCTTCTGAAACATTCTCTGGTTTTATCTCGGGATTTGCATTCAGTTCGGTTTCGAGTTCATTCTCAAGCTCGGTTGCCAATTCAGTATCAGAACCTGTCGCAAGTTCAACTTCCATTTCTGTTTCCGTTTCAGTTGCCGAATGTTGTATTTTAATCTCTTCGATGGTTGACATAAATACGGGTTCCTTTACTTTCTTTATAGCCATTTGGGCAGCATTCTGTTGAGACTCTTTCTTGAATATCCCGTACCTGTTCCTGCCGGAAGTCCTTCAATGCGTACTTCGGTTTGGAAGACAGGGTTGCTGTCGTGATCGAGAAATTGCTCGATTAACTCAAAGGAAACCTCCATCTTATTTTTTTGGCTCCACTCAATAAGTTTGGATTTGAAGTTAACCTCTTTTCGGGATATTTTATCCAGGTCGATATAACGGTTGATGATCCGTTGCTCCATAAACTGTTTGCAGCGTTCATACCCCTGATCCAGATAAATAGCTCCGATAAACGCTTCAAAAGCATTTCCGTACATGTAGCTGTTGTGAGAAGAGGAGCGGGTAGAATACTTGATGAGCTTATCCAGGCCGATTTCAACGGCCAACTTGTTCAACGTCTCTCGTTGTACGATCTTGGAACGTGTATTGGTCAGGAAACCTTCCCGTTTCCCTTCGAAACGTTTGTAGACAATATCTCCCACGATGGCGTCGAGGATGGCGTCACCTAAAAACTCCAGCCGTTCATTGTTGAGAGGACGTCCCTTGTCGGAGCGGACAGAAGTCGATTTATGCAGGAGAGCCTGCTCATAAAGCTGAATATTGCGTGGATAGAATCCGAGTATCCGGTAAAAACAAAGATAAGACTCTCTATCCTTGCGGAATAGGAGCCTTATCTTATCTATTTGGTTACGTAACACGATTTTACTCAGCGTATTTCTTGAAGATAACGCACGCATTGTGACCACCGAATCCAAATGTATTGGACAGGGCAACATTAACCTCACGTTTCTGAGCTTTGTTGAACGTGAAATTAAGGTTGTAGTCGATGTTCTCGTCGTCGTCACCTTCTTCGTGGTTGATAGTCGGAGGAACAATGCCGTTCTTAATGGCAAGGATGCTTGCAATAGATTCTACCGCACCGGCAGCTCCCAGCAAGTGACCTGTCATTGATTTGGTAGAACTGATGTTCAACTCGAACGCATGATCACCGAATACTTCCTTGATTGCTTTTGCTTCTGAAATATCACCAACCGGAGTAGATGTACCGTGTACATTGATATAGTCTACTTCTTTCGGATCCATTTCCGCATCTTCCAGTGCATTCATCATCACCAGTTTCGCTCCCAGACCTTCCGGATGAGAAGCAGTCAAGTGATGTGCATCTGCAGACATACCTACACCGGCAACTTCTGCATAGATTTTTGCACCACGAGCTTTAGCGTGTTCCAGTTCTTCCAGGATCAAGCAACCGCCACCTTCGCCCATAACGAAACCATCGCGGCTTGCGCTAAACGGACGTGAAGCTTTAGAAGCTTCGTCGTTGCGTGTTGACAAGGCGTGCATAGCGTTGAAACCGCCTACACCTGCCGGGAAGATTGCTGCTTCCGGAACCACCGGATACAATTACATTTGCTTTACCCAAACGAATCAGGTTGAAGGCATCTGCAATAGCGTTGGTTGAAGTAGCACATGCTGAACAAGTCGCGTAGTTAGGACCATGGAAACCATACATGATAGAAATCTGTCCGGCTGCAATATCCGAAATCATCTTTGGAATGAAGAACGGATTAAACTTCGGACCCATTTCCTGACGAGTGTAGTAGTTCCCTACCTCTTCTTCAAATGTATGTATACCACCAATACCGGCGCCGAAAATAACACCGATTTTGTTCAAGTCTTCTTTCTCGACGTCAAGACCGGAATCACTCACCGCTTCTTTAGCAACAGCGATGGCATATTGAGTATACAGGTCCATCTTTCTTGCTTCTTTGCGGTCTATGTATTTCGTTGCATCGAAGTCTTTCACTTCGCATGCGAATTGGGTCTTGAATAACGACGCATCAAAATGAGTAATAGGCCCTGCTCCACTAACCCCGTTCACAATGTTTTCCCAAAATTCGGGAACGCTGTTGCCAACGGGAGTAATGGCGCCAAGGCCTGTTACTACCACTCTTTTTAATTCCATATTGATGAAATCGAATTACTTAGCGTGTTCTTCGATATAAGATACAGCATCACCTACAGTACCAATCTTTTCTGCTTGGTCATCAGGAATAGAGATACCGAATTCTTTTTCGAATTCCATGATAAGTTCTACAGTGTCAAGAGAATCTGCTCCCAGGTCGTTAGTGAAGCTTGCTTCGTTAGTAACTTCTGATTCTTCTACGCCTAATTTATCAACGATAATCGCTTTTACTCTTGATGCAATTTCAGACATAACTTTAAGTTTTTAATTAATAATTAGTTTTATTTCTTTAAATTTGCGGTGCAAAGGAATGAATATTTATCGTTTTGCGCAAATATTTGACTAAATAAATGCAATGTTTTGCACATTTTTCACTGTTTTGTGCATCGAATTTGAGAGTTATGAAGAAAAACATCGCAATTTTCGCTTCCGGTTCCGGTTCAAATGCCGAGAATATTATCCGGTATTTCCAAAAAAACGATTCCGTTCAGGTTTCGTTGGTGCTTTCTAATAAAAAGTGACGCCTATGTTTTGGAACGTGCGCATCGCTTGGGAGTGCCTTCTAACGTGTTTCCAAAGGAGGATTGATAGCCGGAGATGAAATTTTGGCTATTTTGCAGGAGTACCGCATTGATTTTGTCGTGTTGGCCGGCTTCTTAGTTCGCGTGCCGGATTTGCTTTTGCATGCTTATCCCGATAAAATTATAAATATACATCCTGCTCTTCTGCCGAAGTACGGAGGCAAAGGAATGTATGGTGACCGGGTACATGAAGCGGTAGTGGCTGCCGGTGAGAAAGAAAGCGGCATTACTATACATTATATAAATGAGCATTACGACGAAGGAAATACGATTTTTCAAGCTACTTGCCCTGTTCTTTCGACTGATTCTCCGGATGATGTAGCTAAGAAGGTGCATGCTTTGGAATATGAACACTTCCCTCAAATCATAGAACAGGTATTAAATAATAAGAATTAAGTATCAGGTATTAAGTATTACGTCGTACAGATAATCCTTTGACAGAATTTTATTAAATTTTTCAGTCGATGCGATTAATGTCTGATACTTACTTGAAACTTAATACCTAATACTTAATAATGTATGCTTTCTCTTCTCTCCGCAAAGGATAATCTCCGCGTAGGGTTTCGAATAGCTCCGGTTGATTTTTTAGCCGGTTGCTGTCTTCGGTTGGATTATACATTTGGAGGACTGCTTCTTCGTGGTTTTTTGCATGAATAATGGGGGAGACAGGTGCGGGTGCGTTAATTTCATAATCCCCTTTTATTTGGAAAAATTTGCAGATGGCATCCAATGACATACGTGTGGCGTTTGCTTTTCCATCTGCAGAGTAACCTGCAATGTGAGGAGTTCCGATAAATGTCTTTTCCAATAGATCACGGTTGATTTCCGGTTCATGCTCCCATACGTCGATGATGGCATCCGAAATCATCTGGCTGTTCAAGGCTTTTAAAAGAGCATCAGTCTGGATGACTTCTCCTCGTGAGGTATTGATGATAACAGGCTTCCGTTTGAGTGACTGAAAGAAAACTTCATCCGCCAAGTGGAACGTTTTATACTTTCCTTCCTTATATAAAGGTACGTGAAAAGTGATGATGTCACACTCTTCCGCTATTTTCTCCAGTGAAGAGAATCGTTCTGCACCTTCTTTTTTTTCTTCCCGTGGCAAATCATTCAATAAAACACGCATGCCAAAATCCTGGGCAACTTTAGCTACCTTACTCCCGACATTTCCTACTCCTATGATTCCAATCGTCAGTTCATTCAGTCTTTTATTCCTGACGGACTTCCATACAAGAAGCGATGACTGTATATATTGGGCGACAGAAGCCGAATTACATCCCGGTGCATTCGTCCATTCGATACCGGCCTGTTTGCAATACTCCGTATCAATATGGTCGAAACCTATGGTTGCCGTCGCTATGAATTTCACTCGACTACCTTCCAATAAATCCCGGTTGCAATGTGTGCGGGTACGGACAATAAGTGCGTCCGCATCCCGTACGAGCTCCGGGTGAAATCTTTCCCCGGTGCATAAACTACCTCATCGGCTATTCTCTGTACCGCTTCTTTTATATAAGGTATTTTGTTGTCGATAATAATTTTCATATACAATTCATCTTTTATACCCACAAAGGTAACAAATAAAAAAGTAAGAAACGGTTGCTTGTCTGAAAAATATTACATAGATTTGCCCTATTATATATCTAATAGCTAGTTAAGATTATGACATTTAGTAACCTTTGCAACGAGATTTTTTGGAAATCGACAACAGATTACCATGTAACGGATAGTGTGGATGCTCCGATGAACAATCCTTACGAGTTGAAAACTATTGAGTATTATTTATATCTAAAGAACTGGATTGATGCTGTGCAATGGCATTTTGAGGATATTATCCGTGACCCGCAGATTGATCCGGTAGAAGCATTGGCCTTGAAAAGAAGAATTGATAAATCAAATCAGGACCGTACAGACCTGGTGGAATTAATTGATAGCTACTTTTTAGACAAATACAAAGAGGTAAAACCTCTCTCTGACGCAACGATCAATACGGAAAGCCCCTGCATGGGCAATTGACCGCTTGTCAATTCTTGCATTGAAAATTTACCACATGCAGCAGGAGGTGGAACGTACGGACACTACCGAGGAACACCGTGCTCAATGCCAGACTAAGTTGAATATCCTGCTGGAACAACGCAAAGACCTTTCTACAGCTATTGAACAGCTGTTGGCTGATATCGAAGCCGGAAGAAAATATATGAAAGTATATAAACAGATGAAGATGTATAATGACCCGGCATTAAATCCGGTGCTTTATGCGAAAAAATAACGAATGGCGCGTATTATCATTATTCGTTTTTCAGCTCTTGGCGATGTAGCCATGACAATCCCGGTAATACATTCGCTGGCTGTGCAATACCCGCAGCATGAAATAACAGTGTTAAGTCGTGCTGTATGGCAGCCACTCTTTCAGGGGTTGCCTGCCAATGTGGGTTTTGTCGGAGCTGATTTAACAGGCAAGCACAAGGGGCTTTGGGGCTTGAATAGCCTTTATTCGGAATTGAAAGCAATGCATTTTGATTACATTGCTGATTTTCATCATGTACTTCGTTCTAAGTATTTATGTTTGCGATTCCGTCTTGCCAATAAACCGGTAGCTTCCATTTGTAAAGGAAGGGCAGGCAAAAAAGAAGCTGGTTCGCCGTCATGATAAGGTGATGGAAAATCAGAAGAGTTCTTTTTCGCCGTTATGCCGATGTACTTGAGAAGCTCGGTTTGCCGGTTTTATTAAATTTCTCTTCTATTTATGGCGAAGGAAAAGGCAACTTTGCAGAGATAGAGCCAGTCACAGGGCCTAAGGAAGGTCAAAAAGTGGATTGGTATAGCTCCTTTTGCCAAACATGCAGGTAAGATTTATCCGTTAGAACTGCAGGAGCAGGTTATAGCACATTTTGCGGCTAACCCACAAGTGAAAGTTTTTCTTTTTGGAGGTGGTAAAAGCGAGCAGGAAGTGTTTGACGCATGGATTGCTAAATATCCTTCTGTTGTTTCAATGATCGGTAAACTGAATATGCGTACCGAACTGAATCTGATGAGCCATCTGGACGTGATGCTTTCAATGGATTCTGCCAATATGCATTTGGCATCCCTGGTCAATATTCCGGTTGTCTCTATTTGGGGAGCCACCCATCCTTATGCCGGTTTTATGGGTTGGAAACAATTGCCGGTTAATACCGTGCAACTTGATTTGTCATGCCGTCCCTGTTCTGTATATGGTCAGAAGCCTTGCTGGCGTGGTGATTATGCCTGTTTAAGAGATATAAAGCCGGAACAGGTTATTGCAAAAATAGAAGGGATTGTAGATTGATATTTGCAGGAATTCAATTTAGTTGTTTATTGAGCCGAAAGAGCGTAGAATCAAATAATGATGAAAGAGATACAACGAAAGAAAAAGGTACTGATAGATCTTACGAATTATGGTAGTCTCACAGCCGGCTTCGGGCAGATTGCGGCCAACTATGCAATCGCCTTTTCGTCTATGCTGGTAGAGGATCTTCATTTTGTATATTTATTTGGCGACAGAAATATATGCAGGAATTTGGCCCGAATGTGACCTCTGTTCCGGTACGTCGTATCAATAAGTTTTTTCCTTTTACCCTTCCCTAAAGGTAGATGTATGGCATGCGGTGAATCAACAGCGCAAGCTGTTGCGTATTGCCGGTGGGACAAAGTTTATCTTTACTATACACGACTTTAATTTTTTAACAGAGAAAAAGCCCTGGAAGGCAAAAATGTATCTTCGCCGGATGCAGAATAAGGTCAATAAGGCAGCGGTCGTGACTACGATCTCTCATTATGTGGCAGATGTCATTCGGCAGCATGTAGATTTGAAAGGGAAGGAGATCCGGGTCATCTATAATGGAGTGGAGAGAATCGATACATTGGAAGGAATAAAGCCGTCGTTTGCTACAGGGCGTCCTTTCTTTTTTACGATTGGACAAATCCGTAGAAAAAAGAACTTCCATCTCTTGGTTGACGTAATGCGTCATTTCCCGGAATATGATCTATATATTTGTGGCGATGCTCATTTTGCTTATGCTGAAGAAGTGCGCAATCTGATCCGTGAGAATCAGCTCACTAATGTCTTTTTGACGGATGTTATTTCTCAAAGCGAGAAGATCTGGTTATATCGGAACTGTGAGGCATTCCTGTTTCCTAGTGAGGGAGAAGGCTTTGGATTGCCGGTGGTGGAAGCTATGCAATTTGGGAAGGCTGTATTTGCTGCTAATCGCACTAGTTTGCCGGAAGTTTGTAATGGACACGCTATCATGTGGGAACATTTGGATACAGAATCTATGGTGGAAAGTATCCGGGAGCATCTACCTGATTTCTATAAAGATGAGGAACGCTTGGCCAGAATGAAAGAACATGCAGCTTCATTCAGTTATGAGAAGCATATACAAGCTTACCTTGATTTATATCGGGAGTTAGCTCAATTGCCTTAGTATTGGAATCAATTGCTCGTATACCTTTTCGGGAGTAATTAATGCAAAACGCTCCTCATAGGGTAATGTCGCCTGTTGTTCCGGTGGAAGAATATCGTCGGGACTAATACCTCGGGCAAGTACGGAATTTGCAGGTAACCACATTGACTTTGACGCACTTGGTGAATAAATGGCAAATGAGGGAACTCCAAGAGCTTGGGCGATGTGTCTGGCTCCTCCTTCGTTCCCGAAGTAAAATGAACAGTTGGCACAAAGTGCTGCCAGTTGTCGTAATGAAGAAGCTTGTATATCGATCTTGATACGTTCCGGACATCCTAATTCCTTGTAGATATTTCTGGCATCTTCTTCTTCGTACCCCGGCGCGTAGTTGAAGATCATTTGTATGTCCTTGTATTCCTCTAATATTCTTTTAAGTGTGGTTATCATAAACTCCGTATTCCATTTTTTATGGAGGAGCTTGGTGGTGACTCCTATTAGGAATACAGGGCGCGCGAAATCTATCCCCTCCTTTTCCATATAATATCGAAAGTCTTTTTTCTCCTGGTCAGTGAGGTATAACCTGAATTCTTTTGTATATTGAATAGGCTTGATTTTCTCTAATGGCGCTGCAAGCAATAGGTTGCGTTCTACCATATCAGTTGTTAGACTGTTGCTGTAAGTGTCTGTCCGGTAGTTCAGTAGAAAATGTGTATATCCTTTAATGCGTCCTATCCGGAAAGGGGTTTTTAATGAAAAAAGAGAGAAAAAAAGGGTCCGGATAGTAGAACGCATATCGATGATGACATCGTATTTGTTTTGGTGCGTCACTTGCCATACTTTTTTTATATAAGCAGTGAATGGCTTATTCTCATTCTTGTCAAATGTAATAACCTTATCTATGTCCGGATGCCCCTCATAGAGTGGAGCAATATTTTTATTAAGCACGAAGTGTATTTCTGCATCGGGAAAACTTTTTTTCAGCGTGCTGCACAATGCAACAGCCAGAATTGAGTCGCCTATTTGTCTAAATCGAATAATCAGAATTCTTTTGATTGGTTTCATGCTTAAACTTCCTTATGCTTTTTATCGTGCAAACATAACTAAAAAAAAGCATTTATGTCTAAATATAAATGAAAAGAAAAAAGAAAAAATGACTAAAGTTGTTCGCAATAGTACTTATATGTATAGAGAGTTAGCCAATCTTTGTGAGAAAAGAAGAAAAATATAGTCGGAATATGCCTTAATTTCTTTATCTTTGCTCCATCTTTGTAATTAGTATTATATAGGAGAGTGTAATGAGAGTGATTGTAAATCCCAAGTACGCACATTTGCAGAAGGAGATAGAAGAAATTCCAAGGTCCTTCCAGAAAGAAAGAGATGTGGTGTACGATGGGCGTAATGTTTTAAAACGAATTGGCTTAGGCAGCATTGATGTTGTGGTGAAGAGCTTTAAGAAGCCTCACATCATCAACCGCGTTGTATATTCGTTTTTCCGGCAATCAAAAGCAGAGCGTTCCTATATTTATTCTATGGAGATCCAACAGCATGGTTTTGACACTCCGGAGCCAGTTGCTATGATTGAACAATTCCAGAGTGGTCTTCTTTCACATAGCTATTACCTTTGTTGTTATGATGGTGGCGAAACAGTCCGTTCCCTGATGGATGGGAAAGTAGAGGGAAATGAAGATAAACTTTCTGCTTTTGCGCGCTACACTGCTGCTTTGCATCAGGCAGGTATTCTCCATTTGGACTATTCTCCCGGTAATATACTGATTAATCAGAATGAAACGAATGAATACAGTTTCTCTCTGGTCGACGTGAATCGCATGCGGTTGCTATCGGATATTGATTGTGATATGGTATGCCGTAATATGTGCCGTTTGTGTATTTCGCGTGAGGTACTGACTTACATCATGACAGAATATGCTTCTTTGCGTGGATGGGACGTCGAATCTACGGTCAGTCTGGCCCTTCGTTACAGCGATCAGTTTTTTACTCATTATATTTATCGTCGTGCGGCACGAAAAGAAAAAAGAAGAAAGGCATATCGTATCCCTGATTTTATTCTTCCGTTTGTACCGTTCTGTGCGTAAGTTCTTTTCTTGGGAACCGCATATCTCACGTTTCTTATTGAAAAAAGAAAAGCACATTTATGATACATACTTGTGTAAGTATGACTATTGCGAATTGCTTTCTGCTGATTATCAATGATTAACTCTTACTTCCGCGCATGACTACACTGCGGATTTTATGCCTGAAAAAACCTTTCTGATTAATATATGTGCAGTTATGTTTGTCCAGAAATGCAGAATAACTTCTTCGTCATCACGCAAGTGGTATGTGCAAATGGCAAAATCCAGCTTCTGGCAATTCTGGAATAAGTTATTGCATCCGGCCAATGCGTGCCGTTCGGCTCCTTCTATATCCATTTTAAGAAATAGATGTTCATTCGTCTGGTTGTTGAAGAAATCATCCAGTGTTTGCTCTCTCGAAGAATTATGGTCACTCACATACTTCTGGACAATCGTCACTTTATCCTGCCATGGTTCGAAGGTAGCTCTGATGGCTTCCAACCATTGCTCGTCCTGCTCAAACAAATAAACATGTTTGGCTTCTTCGATAATTTCCAGTGATGAATATCCTTCGGCACAACCGACATCCACAAATACTTTCCCTGTCACTTCTTTAACGCTGTTGAAGTAATGGTGCGGTGAGCGACTGTCTTGTTCCATACTCAAAGCCCTATAATATTTTTGAATTTTCTTGGCTGGAGTGCTTTTTCTGAAATAGAGTCGCTTCTTTTTTTTTTGAACATAGTATAAGCCTTTTTCCTCATCTTTCTGTACATCAACAGGCATATTGGCGTATTCATCCTTGAATTCATACAGGTGTCTTGAATATCCATGTTCTTTAATATATTCATAGTATTTCAGATAAGGAGAGCCAGGCTTATATCCTTTCATGAAATAATATGGGAGAGTGCCATATATAAATTTCTTTATTGTATGTTTAAGTACGTTCATTTCATTAGTTTCTTGTAGATGTTTAAGATTTCTACCGCTTGCTTTTTCTTCAGAGAATCTTTTGGCAAATTTTTGCCCCTTTTCAATCATCTCCTTTTTTTCTTTCAGTATCGGAGTATATCTGTTTGAAAGCATCGGCCATTCCTTTGATATCGTCAGGATGTACATAGATAGAGTCGGGACCTCCGGCTTCTTCCAGGCAAGATCCAGTCGCGGCCACTACCGGAATACCGGAGTATAGAGCTTCTATAATGGGAATACCAAAACCTTCGAAACGGAAGGGTATACAAAAATTTCTGCTAACTGATAAAAAACCGGCAGATCATCAAAAGGAACATTGCTGATGATATGTACCCTTTTTCCAGCTTATTCTCCTTAATGAAACGTTCAATCTTATCAGTATATTCCGTGTGGCGTCCTACAATGACGAGATGAATCTGTTCAGGAAGCATCATTAGTGCCTGCACCGCTGAAAGGGCGTTTTTGCGTTCTTCAATACTTCCTACGTTAAGGATATAGTGTTCCGGTAGCTGATATTTAGCTCGGACTTCTCTTTTTTCTCTTCTGTTACAGGGTGCGTGAATGAAGTATCACATCCCTGATAAACAACTTCTATCTTATCGGCAGGAATCCCGAAATACTCAATAATATCACGTTTGGTACATTCGCTGATAGCAATGATTCTATCCGCATTTTCGCAGGCTTTGCGGAATTTGTATGTATATATATTCCTGTCGATCGAATGGTAATACTGCGGATAGCGCAGAAAGATCAGATCGTGAATCGTTACAATACTTTTTACCTCGCTTTGATGTATATTCAGGGGCAACTCATTACTAAGTCCGTGGAATATATCGATTTTTTTCTTTTTCCAGTTGTTGGGTAACGCCCCATACTCGCCACAATGAACTTAACTTTTTCCAGGAAGAAGTAGTGGGGTAAGAAAGCTGTAGTTGCTGATACTGCTTCGTTAATTTGTCCAGCCTCTTGTTTTCCCGTTTCTTGGGGGCATACAGTACATATTCATTCTCCGGATAGAATTGGCATAGAATATCCACTATATAGCGGCTATAATTACCCAAACCGGTGAAATTCTGTACTGCACGTTTTCCGTCAAAACCTATTCTCATTTCTACTTCTTACCTTTATGTGATTATAATTAGACTTCAAATTCCCGATAAGGTTTATTCAGGTCTAAATAATGGAAATTATGTTGTCTTTGTCCACTTTGTTTAGGTATGGTCATATAATCTCCGTATTTCTGTGACAGATAGACATCGTATTTCTGTACTCCCCATACTTCTTTATCTTCAAATAAGACTGGAGTAGGGAGTGCCCAGAATATCTTTAGACATGATTCCTTTCATTCCGTCATCATAATCACAGACCAATGCGGATTGGTCGAAATCATACTTTTTCATTACTTTCCTGATACTTTCTTGTGCTCCGGTAAGGGTGAAAAGCTTTCTGCATAATAGCGGTATCCATGAACTGGGACCTTTTCCATGCTTGTATGGATCGCGATGGATCAGATAAAGTACACGTTTGTAGAATTCGTACTTTGCAAAATGCATTCTTTGCGCCATGCGGCTCTCCGGAACTCCGTCCAGTGGGAATATATCAATATATACGCCTCCCAGATATTTGAGATGCATACGCTCGATTAAGGTTGTGTTGGCATCCTGCACCTTTGCGAACGGAAGAGGATATTCCTTGTCGTTTTCAGCGCATACAGCTTCGTATGGTTTCGGCAACCATTCTTTGGCATTAGCCATTAATAAATCATAATCGGCTCTTGGCATACCGATATCCAGATCATCATCCCAAGGGATAAATCCTTTGTGGCGGACGGCTCCCAGCATGGTGCCTGCCATGATGTAATATCGCAGATTATGTTCTTTGCAAACTTTGTCAACAGCTAATAAATTCTTTAATATGCGAAGCTGTAGAGGGCGGATATCGTAATTTGCCATTCTATCTGATTTTGATTAATAAAGACTTGCTGGAATCAGTTTTTGTGCCTGTTGAAAGTCTTCTACAGTGTCCAGTTCGGCCGAGAAGAACTCGGTGGTGTCCATAACGTAAAAGCTATATCCTTGCGGAATCAGTCGCTCAAAAGCCCGTTCGTAGAAATTATTATCTAATCCTTCGGTAGTAATCATAATTTCCAGTTCCCGGAATAGCGCTTTGGTATATTCAGCTGACATCTTTTCAATGCCGATAGATTCTCCGATAGCATCGGATATCGAGCAGACTTTGCTGATTTCAACGACCTTTTGTGCGTCGTCCACGATGACTTTTATTTCTTCTGCTCCGAGCTCATGACGATTCAGTGCCAATATGTCGGCCTTATCTGAATCAAGCAGTTTCTCTACAATTTGAGGATCAAAAACAATATCGCTGTCTAATAACAATATTTCTTCCCCGTCTGTATACGGTCGGGTAAGCCATAATGAATAGATATTGTTGGTTGATTCATATCTGTCATTATAGATGAAAGTAATATTTTGGACAGGATAACGTGCCTGCAGAAAATCAACGATTTGCTGCTGGCGATACCCCGTGACGATAATGAATTCGTCGAATCCATTTTGTATCAGAGCATCAAAAGCTCTTTCCAGTAGACATCGTTCTCCTATCTTGAGGAGGCATTTGGGCGTTGTATCGGTCAGCGGGCGTAAGCGTGACGCTATTCCTGCGGCTAATATTACTGCTTTCATTTGGAGGCGATTTCTTTAATTGTATCTATAACGATCCGGTTTTGCTCTGGGCGTCCCAATGTGATACGCAAATGAGTGTTGATATCCGGTTCATTCATAAACTTCACTTTATAACTCTGTTCGGCAAAAGCCTTTTGTAAAGCCTCTTTTAGCTCTATCGGGTATTTGATTAAAATGAAATTGGCAACCGATTCATATACTTTGAATCCGGGTAACACGCCGATTTCCTTTTCGTAACGTTCACGGTCTTCGTTCATCAGTTTGGCGATGTTGCGGTAGTGTGTGTCCGATTTAAGAGCTGCAATGGCGATATCTTCGGATATTCGGTTGTATCCCAGATATTTATTGCTGTATCTGCTGAATTTTTCCAGTTCCTTACTCATAAATCCGAATCCCATACGTAGACCTGGTAATCCATAAAACTTGGATAAAGTACGGGAAATAATCAAATTCGGATATTTATTAACCAGTTTTTTGATATAACTGGTATCAGTTGAAACAAAAGAAGCGTATGCTTCGTCTATCAGTACCACTGTTTGGCTGGGTACTTCTGCAAGCAGTTCATCCAGTTCTTTCGGAGTTAAACCGTTGCCGGTAGGGTTATTGGGAGAAGCCAGTAAAAGAATCTTCGGATTCTCTTTCTGAATCATATCTTTCAGCGTCTCAAAGTCATATTTAAAAGTGTTTCCGTCTTCGTAGAGAGGATATTGCAAAGTATGGCCATTCACCTCATCTGCAATTGACTTATAATACCACCATGAGAACTTGGGAATCAACATCGTTTTGTTTCCATCTTCTTGAGTCAGGAAGTAATGAACGGCTTGCTTCAGAATATCTTCTCCGCCGTAGCCTAGCAGGACTTGTGTTTCATCTATATCGTATAGTTCGGATAAGAAAACAGATAATATACTTTTCTTTCCTTCATCGTAAATGCGGGTATAAAAACAAAGTTTATTTATATCGAAGTTTTTTAAAGCCTCTACTACTTCTTTTTGATGGACTGTAGTTAAATTCGTTTCGATCTAAAAAGTTCAAATTCTTTTCCATATTAGTTTTGTATGATTCCTTTATCGCACCAGGTTAGCTTCCTGACTTTTCGTTTCGTTCAAAATACTGCGGTTGTTGCTTAGATTATCTGTTCCGTGTAGCTCATGATGAAGATGGAACACGATTCCCGCAAATTTGATGGTACGCTTGCGTACACCGCTGTTGATGAGACGGCATACTAATTCATGATCTTCGCTTCCCCATCCGGTAATAGCTTCATTGTACCCATTGACTTTTAATAAATCCTCTTTCCAGAAAGCCATATTGCATCCTCTCGAATATGAAATATCCCATTGGCGATAATGCTGAAGTAGTGGGCTTAGCCAAGGCAAATGTACTCCGTTGATTGTATTTTTAGTACCTTTGTCGTGAATGGAAATGATGCAGTTCCTTTCTGCTAACATCTTTTTCGTTAAGCCTTCCCGGATTAATACACGGCTACCAGTTACGAAACTACCTTTTTTGGCAAAACGTACATGATCTTTGACGAAATCTTTGTGTAAGACGATATCTCCGTCAATTTGTATTATATATTCTTTAGATGCTTTCGCAATAGCTTTGTTGCGGATGGAGGCCAGTCTGAAGCCTAAATCCTCATGCCAAACATGAATAATGGGGACTTCGGAAGAAGCAGCCAATTGATGAATTAGCTCTCCTGTGTCTTCTTTAGAACCATCATCGGCAATGATAATTTCATCAGGAAGGAGAGATTGACGTAGCACGCTTTTAACGCATAATTCTAATGCATCGCTTCTATTATAGGTGGATATAATTAGCGATGTACTTATGTTGCTCGCCATTGGTTTATTCATATAATTATTACTATGTTAGTTAAAATATGGGTGTTTTTGATGGTGAAGATTATATAAAACATAATCTTTATTGGCGTAATTATATTTACAATGCTAGTGGTGTTGTCTTTCGTAAACAATGTTTTGAACAAATAAAAGACTTGTCTTGCTTTTCAATGCGCTATAGTGGCGATTGGCTTTTCTGGATAGAAATGGCCAAGCAAGGAATGGTAGTCGAAGTTTATGAAAAAATTGAATAATTTTCGTTTGCATAATGTAAGCACTACCAAGAAGGGGCAAAAGACAGGAGATGGGGTTCGGGAAGACATATATATAGTAAATAGAATAGAGCATTCTCTCGTTAATATAGGGAGGCAAAAGAAAGACTGTGCGTCATGGGAGCTTTTATAAAGAGATAAAAGACTTAAGGTTCCTACTGAAATCAAGGAGGAACTTACATTGCATTTAGCATCTTCTTTAAAAGCAAATTCTAGTGATTATTATGTAGAACGCTTTAATAAAAGTTTTAGTTGGCTGATGCCTTGGTTGATTACTCGTGATAAAGATCGTCTGTGATTACTGGATGTTTTTATTGGAAATTGATAATGTTTATGACATACTTGCTAATAATCACTTAAAAAGTAAATTTAGTCGGTGGATTTTTCTATCTTATCTGCAATAATATTACCAACAGTTTCACTAGCTATAGTTGCCCAATGCGTATCATCTATATGATAAACGTCTTTGACTCCGCTGGCAATCATTTCTCTAAAATTATCTCTAGGATTAATAAACCATTTTAGTTGGTTAATTCCATTTTCTTCTAGTTGATCAATTACTTTCTTAGGCGGGTATGGATTATTTATTATATATGGTTGGTATACATCATATTTATCGGGAGCTATCATATAATAGAGGTCAATGCCTTTTTCTTGAAAGCGTTTATGAAGGTAGTTTAGTTTGTCTAAAATGGCGTTGTATTCTTCTTCTGTGATTGATAATTTCCATAAATCGTCATTGTAAAAATAGAAGGTGTTGTATGGTGGAACAGAGAAACAATCAGTGTTTAACTGTACTTCTTTTACTGGCCTTTTTGATTTGTATAAATGATATTTGATATATTTAAACGTTTCCATTAAATAATCTGGTTCTTCGTCAAATTTGGTGGTAATCTCTTTTTTATTTCGATGGTTTTCCTCTTCTTCTTTCTTAATCCTATAAAAAGTTGTAGATATGTTTGCTTTTTAGTAACTTTAAAGACACCACATCATTAAGAGTTACAATGCAACAAGCCATATCTACAACGTACAAATATACATCAAAAAAGAAAATCCTCCTACAAATAGGGGATTATTCCATGATTTCAGATTCAGTCCTGGCTACGATAATCTGCAACAAGATGGTATCTCTGAAGCTGTTGGTTCATTGACGGTCTTTTTACATACGGCTGGCAAGGGGGCTTCCTGTCCTTATTGCGGACATTTCAGTCACCGATTACACAGTTATTACTCCCGTCATATTCAGGATCTTGAAGTTTACGGTCATACTTTGGAGTTAGTCATAAAGGTTGGCAAATATTATTGCGAAAATGTTTCTTGTCCGCGAAAAATATTCTGCGAACCGTTGTCTTTTCTGGCTCGTCGGTATGGTGGACGGAGCTATCTTGTTGAGGAACGCATCAGATCGATAAGCTTGGAACTTACTTCCCGAAAGGCCTCTTCTCTTTGCAGCTGTTCCATATAACGGCCAGTAGCTCTTCCTGCTTACGCATCCTACAACAGTGCGGGCAACATAATCCTATGCATAATAAAAGTATTTATGTAGGTATTGATGATTTTGCCTATAAAAAAGGTAAGGATTATATGAGTGTGGTCGTAGACCAGATGACACACATGCCTATTGCTTTGTTAGAGGATAGAAACGGAGAAGCGCTTGATAACTGGCTCACCCGGAATCCTCAAATACAATATATAACGAGAGACCGTGGAAGATGTTTCACAGAGGCTATAAACAGAATAACCCCTGGTGTTACACAAATCTGCGACCGGTTCCATCTAACCAAGAATATGACGGACACGATGATACCGGAAATAGAGAAAATGATTCGTCAGACCAAGCAAAAGCTCAAATACGAATATCCTGACAGAGACACGGCTTCTTCGTTAATTCTTCAGGACATATTTAACATGGGAGATGTCCGACACAGAGAAAAATTGAAGATATACAGGGAAAGCCTGAACTTAAAAATGCAGGGGATGACCATTGAGCAGACAGCCGCGCATTTGGGCAAGAAAAGTCGCTACATTTATAAGCTCATTCACAACAGGAGAATAGGGGCATACTTGAATGAGCAACAGAAGACAGCTCTTAAATATGTATCCGAACTGGCTACAATCATTAGTGCGGGCTGTATTACCCGAAAAATATTGGCACAAAAAAATGGGGAGTAAAATCAGTGGCGCACTTATTGGAAGGATAACATCCAGCTTGCGAAAAATGTATCAACAAAAGAGGAGGGAAGTCAAGGAGCATAATGAGAGCATTGAAAACGGAAGTAAAAAACACAGAGAGTTTCACAGAATCAGATACGCAAATACATTCTAAAGGGAGAATCGGATAATCCTAAACTAGCGGAACTATATAAGTCCTCACCACAGATTAAAGAACTCTTAAGCGTGTGTCAGAATTTCAGAGATATGATTAATGGGAACACTTATGATAAGGATATTAGAAAGTGGATTGAAAAAGCGAAGGCAACACGGAATATGGCACTGACGAACTTTGCATATGGTATTGAAAAAGACTGGGAGGCAGTACAGGCAGCTATTGATATCCCCTTCAGTAACGGATTACTGGAGGGGACAGTGAATAAAATTAAAGCGGTAAAAAGGCAGATGTACAATACGGCAGGAAGCAAACTACTGAGAGCCAAGATTCTTTATTCACAATAGAAGAAGTACCACCAAATTTGACGAAGAACCAATAATCTTTCTTCTTTTTTCTGTAAAATTATTTTCTGGCTTATTGTCTTCTTTCTCAAGAGTATAATTGATGTCTTTAATATCTCTAAAGCTAAGTATATGCTGTACAAATTCTCTTTCGACCGTTTCAATAATAACAGTCTTACATCCTAGGCTAGCATATATATCGTTATTCAATAAATACAATGCAATATCTTCAGAGCTATATCCTCTTCCTCTTGGATCAGGATAGTTGAGGATTCTTTCTCCTAATTTGGCTGCTAAATAATTTTGATAACCACTGAAACCTTGTTGGCTAAAGGAGTCTCCTATGGTCATAACTTTGTAATTTCTTTGTATGTTGTCATAATATGTATCTACCTTGTTCTCTGATAATGGTGTACCTAAATTGGTTTGGGTTTTGTCTATGTAAAAGTAGCCAAGTTTCCCTAAATCACCGGCTTTGGTTAGACGATCTATCAAATAGAAATTCACATAAAAACCATATGCGTATATTAATACCATGACAGGGAATATGGTGAATAAGCATTTTAATATAAATTTTCTCATAAAGTTCTAGAATTGAAAATAGATAAATGTTTGAATATCATTAGAGTAATAAAATATATAATAGAATATGGCACAGTAGATTCCCCATCTGATTATAGGGTATTTTATATTTATTTCTAGTCCGTGCATTTTGCGTCTGTTAATCCATTCTATGATAATCAAAATAGCAATGTATTGGATGCATTTAACTCCATATTCAAGCGATGAAGGTTGCCATTTAGTAAACATATAAATGATATATTGATAGGCCTCTTTTATATTTTCGGCGCGGAAGATAACCCAACCAATCATTACAAGAATGAAAGTACTAATAATCTGTCCAAGTTCTTTGAGGGATGGTAGGTATTTGTTTTCAGCTACTATGTCTTTATACTTTCTGTTTCTTCCCATGAGTAATAATGGTAGAAATAGTAGAGCATGAAATGCACCCCAACAAATAAACGTCCAATTGGCTCCATGCCAGAGACCGCTAACTAAGAAAATTATCATAGTGTTACGGAAAGATTTCCATTTGCTACATCGACTTCCTCTAATGGGATATAAATATAATCTCTGAACCAAGTGGTGAGTGAAATATGCCAACGTCTCCAAAATTCGGCAATATCTCTAGAAAATATGGAAAGTTGAAGTTCTGTAGTAAGTTAATGCCAAATAACTTTGCTGTACCTATAGCGATGTCCGAGTATCCAGAAAAGTCTCCATAAATTTGGAAAGTAAATAAGAAAGCTCCCCAAACCAGATTCAAACTATCAAGTGTTTGATAATTTGCAAAGATTTGATTGACTGCGACAGCGCATGTGTCTGCTACAACAATCTTTTGAATAATCCCCATAAAATTTGCCTCATACCATCTACTGCCGCTGTGTAATCGAAAGCTCGTTGTCTTTCGAACTGCGGTAGTAAATTGGTCGCTCTTTCGATAGGACCTGCAACAAGTTGAGGAAAAAACTGATAAAAGCAAAGAATGCTACAATATCATGTGTGGGTTTCATCTTGTGACGGTAGATATCGATTGTATAACTATCATGCTTGAAATGTATAGAAGCTAATTCCTACTGGAAGTAAAATATCTAATGTGACCCAATCCAATTCAAATCCAAACCACTGAAACAGGTGTTGTAAATTTTCCGAGAAGAAGTTGAAATACTTGAATATTCCTAATATGGTTAGGTTTAATACAATGTTGGCAATACTTATTAAACGTTGGATGTGTCTATGTCCTTCTTGCCGTTCAAGTAGGATTCCGCTTGCATAACTACATAAAGTAGTAAACGCTATTAAGATAAGAAAGCGCCAATCCCACCAACCATAAAATAGATAACTAGCTACAACAACAAATAAGTTTTGTGCTCTTAATTTTTGAAAGCAAACCAATATAATAAGAATACTATTGGTAGAAAGACTAAGAATTCGAATGAGTTAAATAGCACGGCCTAATTTTTTTTGCAAAGATAAATATAAAATAATTATTGATATTGTAAATGCATGTAATTTTGTTTACGTCTTATAAATAATTATGTTCTAAGAATAGATGTATATAGACACTCTATCTGTTTGGCATTGTTCTCAATAGAGTATAATGACGAAACATAATTATATGCTCGTTCGATGATTTCAGTGTATTGTTGTATCTGTTTTGTTCTATATCTGTTAAATGGGTGGTTAATTGCTGTTCGTTGGTAAAACGAAGAGCAATTTCTTTATTGTATTTTCTTTGACCATTGTCAAATTGTTCTTTTGTTCCGGCAGTATCTTTTCCAATAACTAAGCATTTGTTAAACATAGCTTCTGCTGTAATTAGGCCAAATGCTTCAAAAGGTGATGGGACGATTAAAGCTGTTGCGCGATTCATTAGATCATATATTTGATTGGTGGGTAGTATTCCTTTAAGCATAATATTATTTTGTATATTGTATTTTTCTATTAGTCTATCAATTTTTTGTTTTGTCTTTGAAGAATAGTTCCCGGCAAGTATTAATTTGAAGGTACCTCCTCTTAGTAGATAGTCTTTATAGCTATTTAGTAGTGAAAAGATGCCTTTTTCTTTCACGATGCGTCCTACAAATAGAAAATACTCTTCTTTAGGAAGCTCTTTAGGTTTATAACTTTGCCTCAAAACACCGTAAGTAAATAATAGTCGAGTTTTCCTCCTTTAGTTGGTAGAAATTATATATACCTTTTGTTATTGCTATATTGAAATTACCGGATTTGTGTAGTTGTTTTTTAAATATGGAAGTGAGTAAGCGTGTGAATGTCCAAAATCTAAAGATTGATACTCTCTTAGGTGCCATATGTGTGGAATCTTTAGTGCTTGGGCTGCAGTAGCCCCAAACTGATATGCAGAAGAATTGGTATGGATAATATCAATCTTATATTGTTTGGATAATTCTATGATTTGTTTGGCAAAAGAATTTCTTTTTATTTTTTAATTTAAGGGCATATATGGGACGAGTAATATAATTCCATAAATTTCTCTTTGAGGGATACCAGAAGAAGTCGTAGTTAAGAATACTATATGGTATATTTTCCGATTTCAATTTATCAATGGTTGATTGGCTAGCTAATTTCCCTAATATGATATAAGGCCTTATTTTGCATTTAAGTTCTTTAATTAAAGTGATTAATGCTTGGTCAGAGCCTCCTTCACCTACTGCTATGTATAAGACGTTAATCATTTTGATGGAACTTTATTGAATTTGGTTTATGACTTCTTTTGTTATGTGTATGGCATCTTTTTTACGATGAACTATCTAATAATATTTTTGGTAAAAGTACTACAAGTATTAAGACATATAATTCTATACCATATAAATTTGAAAAGGATTTTATTTCGCCACTTGCTATTTTTATAGGTCTCACGATAGAGCTTCATTTCTCTAAAAGCGCGTTTAAAGGGTGCCGATCCTTTAATGATATTTTTTATGCGTTTATATTCTTTCTTTTCTTGTATCGACTTTATACTTGATGGATTGAGTTCTCTGCTTTTTTTGTAGAATTCAATCTTTGATTGTGTGTCATTGGTATCATAAGCTAAAACAGGGAATGTATTGATGGTTTTATTGTATATTCTTGCATATTCATCAGCCATTTCTTTTACAGACTTCATTTCTTTTAAATAATGTCTGATATTCTCTTTTTCTTTTGATATTCTCCTGCGATGTTTGATTTGACTGTTAAAATGAACTTAAAAATATCTTTTGCAGTACTGTGTATGGGGAAAATCCATCCTGCATCAATTGCTTTCACTCGTTCAGCTATAGCTCCTAAATCGAATGTGATTACAGGAATTTCAGCAATAAGGCTTTCTGATAAAGTATAGGAATATGTTTCTGGCCACATGGACATTAAACATACTAGTTTAATGTCGTTCTCAAGTAGTAGATTAGGTAGGTCTTTCTGTAAATATTCACCATGATAGATATAATTTTGTTTATTGGTGCTATATTTTTTATTTTCTGCCATTCCAAAGAGATGGATTGTTATCTCGGATTTTCTAGCTTCAGCTATTAACCCTTTTAAATATCTTAAACCTTTTTTTCTTCTGAAATCCCACCAATAAAAGCGATATTAAACTTTTTCTTTTTTGTTTTTCTTTATGTTAGAATAATTCGATTCTTTGTTTGCTTGATTGTAGCCATGTTCTATTACGTCGATTGTTAGGTCTTTGTATATATCTAAAACAATATTCTTAGTATTGGAAGAGGGGACGATTATTTTCTTTGCTAATTTAAGATTCGAATAAAATTCTTTTCTCCATAACGGTATAAAATTAATATTCAGTTTAAACTTTTTGATATGCATGAACTACATCCATTTTGGTTGTTATAATTACAAAGAAAAGTTTCCTCGTCGAAGAGTTTTACCGAAGGACATATTGAATAAAAATCATGCATTGTATATATAAAGGGAACGTTCTTCTCTTGTGCCACTTTGAAAATATCCAAATACATGTTTCTTAAGTGATGGATATGGATTAAATCTATTCTTAGGGCCGTTATCAATCTCTCAATATCTTTCTTGAAAACATCATTATAAAGATTTAAAGCTGTATATTGAGAATACATGCCTAGAGAAACAGTAATTTCGTCAGATGAAAAAAATAAGAGGTTAGATAGTATCTGAAATCATCCACAGAATAATAGATTACATGAAAATTAAATTCCTTTCGCATGTTTCTAATTAAATCATGTACATGCAATGTTGTTCCGCCGATGTTCCTTTCGTTGATCGCTTTGAACTCATGTATTACAATCAGTACATTCTTTTTAGAATACATATCTGTGTTATAACGCACATTCAGTTGTATCTCTGAGATCGGATTTTGTTGAACAAAAGCTTCTGTGTTTGCAAAAGCATACTGGGTATCTCTCTTTTAATATTTGTAGATGAGAGTTTATCAAATTGGTCTTTTCTTGAGTGAAAGATTGGGTTCCTTTATGATAAATATATGTGTTATCACATAATAAATGTCTATATCCAGCTTGTAAACATCTATATGAGAAATCATTTTCTTCCCCATATCCTTTTCCAAAAGTTTCTTCGTCGAATAGACCTAGATCGTCTATTGCCTCTCTTTTAATATACATACAGAATCCGTGCGCAGTAGGAATATCAGGAAATAAATTCATGCTGCATTTTTTTTCGACAATGTCAGCATATTCTTCTACACTTAAACCTGGAGGAATGGTGTTTTCTGCCAAAAAAACAGGTACAGATGCTAAAGTCGCGTTATTGGATAGGGGGAGTAACAGTAGCTACTGCAGGTTTACTATATGCGCAGTTTTGTATTTTGGAAAGCCAATTTCTGGTTACTTCAGTGTCACTATTTAATAAGACTACATCATGGTGTGAATATTGCATGCCAATATTCACAGTTCGGACAAATCCTTGATTATCTTTGTTATCTATTAATATGATATTTAGCGATTGATTTTCTTTTTATAAAAAGAATTCAATAAGGGTAATATTCTTTCGTCTGTGCTTTTATCATTGACTAACAATAATGTGTGCTGGGTAAGATCTGTATGCTCAATTACTGTTTCAATGCACTTTTTGACAAAATCAAAAGCATTATAAATGGGTATTATAATATCGATATCCATAGTGCGTAAAAATTGTTAGATACAAAGGTATGAAGAAAAATAGAAGTGGCAAGGAACTTACGTTTTATCTTGGAATAAAGACAGTTTTTAAAGTAATTGTTTGGGGCTAGTGTTATTTTTCGTATGTTTGTATAATTAAAATTTGAAATAAAGAAAGTTGTTTATTATTTAATATTAAAATGAAATCTGAAGAAGCTCCAATCATCTCGGTTGTTATAGCATGTTATAATCAGGGAATTTATCTTTCGGATGCTTTGAATTCATTGGAAAAGCAGACTTTTCAGAATTGGGAGGGATCATCGTAAATGATGGGTCTACTGATGGTACAGAAGAAATAGCTTTGGAATATGTGAAGAAGGATGAAAGGTTCAAATATGTCTTTCAGGAAAATGGGGGTGTTTCTAAAGCAAGAAATATAGGAGCTGCACAAGCGTTAGGTACTTATATTTTACCTTTAGATGCGGACGATAAATTGGAGGAGACTTATATAGAAAAGGCCTTGTCGCATTTTACTCATCATCCGGAAACATTGTTGGTGTATTGTCAATGGGGCTTTTTGGGGAAGCGACTAATCACAGTCAAGTATCTTATAAAGGTTATGCAAAGTTATTAGTCAACAACGAGATTTTTTGTTCATCAGTTTTTAGAAAGAGCGATATGCTCCGCATTGGTGGTTTTGATGAAGATATGCATTTGGGATTAGAGGATTGGGAATTTTATATACGCTTGTTGGATGAGCAAAGTGTTGTATATCAAATACAAGAACCTTTGTTTTTTTATCGAATTAAGGCGGTCTCTAAAAATGTAACCGCTGCTCAGAATATCGCGGAAGTTGAGAACTATATTTATCAGAAACATATAAGACGTTATTCGTTGTATTATGGAAGTGCAATTCTTTCTTTACGTCGATTGTTTCTTTGTGAGAAAGAGCTGGAAGATTGCAAAGCGCGAATTGCTCGGCACAAAAATAAGTGGTATCGCCGTTTGTTTTATAAATATATAAAGGGTAACCTGAAAAAGAAGTAGAATGAAACAGATTTCTATTATTACGATCAATTATAATAATGCTTCTGGATTGGAAAAACAATTCGAAGTGTTGTGGAACAGACATATAATGAATATGAGTATATAATTATAGATGGTGCAAGTTCAGATAAAAGTAAAGAAGTTATTCAAGAATATCAACGGTATATAGATTTCTGGTGTTCTGAAAAGGATTCAGGAATTTATAATGCGATGAATAAAGGGATACAGAAGGCTTCTGGTGAGTATCTGTTATTCTTGAATTCTGGTGATGTATTGAACAATTCTGCCGTGTTAGCTGATATTCATGGTTTCTTATCTGGGGAAGATATTGTTTATGGGGATTTAGTTTTTGTGAGGGGGGATGGAGAAGAAACAGTTTTTATCTATCCTGATATCTTGACAGTGGATTATTTTTGGAGCGCTCGTTGGGACACCCTGCGACATTTATTAAAAGGGAGTTATTTCGCAATTGTCTTTATACGGAAAGTTTAAAGATCGTTTCGGATTGGGAATTTTTGTGAAGAAGATTATTCTGGAAGGATGTTCTTATCGACATGTAAAACGAACGATTAGTAATTTTGATACAAGTGGCGTTAGTTCTCTTTCAGCAAAAGAATGCAATAGAGAAAGGGAGTTGGTATTGAAACAATTGTTCTCACCTGTTTTACGTGAATATTTTCAAGAAGCAGAGCAATTGAAAAAGCTTCCTTTACTAGATGTCTTTTTACGTTTAAGTAAGACTCGCCGACTTCAGTATCGTATTAAACCGTTGCTCTTGTTTGTGTTAAAAATAGATGATTTTGTAGTTCGCAGAAAAAAAGAAATGAATATTTTATTTCGCTAAAAAGATATGTATGAATAATGAATTGACATTTGAACGTTATCAAGCATTGAATCGAACTTTTCGAAAAGAGCTTATTTTCCACTTAGGATCTGATGCTGGTTTTTACTCGGAGTTTAATAATATGATACTTGCTATAATATATTGTTTGCAATATCATATAAAATTTTCTATGTATTCTTTGGATGCGAATTTTAAGTATAAGGAAGGATGGAGAGATTTTTTATGCCTTTCTGTGATGAGATCTCTGATTCTTTTCATCATAAGTATAATATGAGGTATGAAGATCCTTTTTTGGAGCACATGGTTTTGAACGATTAAAATATTATATTGGAGAATGCGGCATAAACATACATATCTAACTTCAGACTTGTTCTTTAATTTTAGGAATGTGGAGTTTGAACGAATGAGTTTCTCTATACCAGAGCTAGGACTTGCTGGAAATTTGCGTGAGATGGGGGAGATATTATTAATAATTTGATATATCGTTTTAATGAACAGACAAAGGATGCAATAACGAATATGATAGATGCGTTGAATCTGCCAGATAAATATGTTGGATTTCATATTCGTGGTGGGGATAAATTTGTGGAGCATAAATTAGAACAATGTATTGGGTATATTTCTAAAGCAGAGCAGCTAACAACAGTTAGGGAAGCTTTTGTCTTAACAGATGATTATTTGATCATTGAGGCTTTGCGAAATGATTTTCCTCATTGGCGCTTTTATACATTAACAGGTTTAAATGAGCGTGGGTATTTTCATGCAGAGTTTCAGAAGTTAAATATGGAAGATAAAAAGGAAAATCTAGTGAAATTATTTGCTTCAATGGAGGTTTTAAGAAATGCGGACCTATTTGTTGGAACATATAGCTCTAATCCAGGAATGTTTTTAGGAATGTGCATGGATGAGAATCAGTATATCGGATCGATTTTTGACAAGTGGCTTTTATGGTGAGTATAATCAGAAAGAAATGAGTATGAAAGATAAAAAATTTGCGTTGATCTTTAGTAATGTTGATGAGTCTCATTTAGGAAAGGATGTCTTTTTAGTCCCTTATTATTGGTGTAAGGTGGTTGGTGCATCAGGTGTTATTGTTTATCCACGGAAAAAGGCACATGCGGAGGTTGCCCCCTAAATATCGAGGGATATGCCTTGAACCTTTGCGTGAGTATTTAAAAAGAAGTAAGAAGTCTTATTGGATCAGTGCTCTTGTTTATTTATTGAGGGAAGCACATAAAATAGATATATTGATGCAATTTCATTTTTTCTGATAATACTCTCTATATCGGTAATTTTTATAAGCTGTTACACCCTAAGGGGTTCTTGTATATTAAATGTGATGGGAAATTTGGTTGGACCATTTTTTAAAAATATTAGAGGAGGGAAGGGATTTAAGGGAGTGTGGAAACGCTTTTTGGTAACTCGATTGTTGAAGAAGGCTGATTTAATTTCGATAGAGACTGTTACAGGGTATGAAAAAAATGCAAACACGGAAATATTGTGGGGTTAGTTTAAAGAATAAATCGGCTTTGCTAAGTAATGGCTTTGATGAAGACTTGCTTCACTCATTTTCTATAAAGGAACGAAAGTGTGTGGAGAAGGAAAATTTAATAATCTCTGTAGGAAGGCTCGGAACATATGAAAAAAATACGGAAATGATTCTAGATGCAGCAGAGAATGTGAATTTTGATGATTGGAAATTGGTCTTGATTGGTCCTGTTGAGCCTAATCTGAAAGAGCTGATTGAAGAGTTCTATATTAATAATCCTCATTTAAAGAATTCTGTGATATTTACAGGTCCAATTTATGATAAAAAGGAACTTTGGGAGTGGTACAATAGATCGAAAGTTTTTTATTGACCTCACGAGAAGAATCGTTTGCTCTAGTCTTGATGGAAGCCTATCGGTTTAATAATTATATTGTATCTACAGATGTTGGCTGGGCGAGAACAGCAATTGATCAATCTATGGGTGAAATAATACCCCAAGATGATTCTAGTGCATTAAAGAGAAGTTTACAGAGAATTATAAATGGGAGTGTTACGATCTTTAATGACCATTATCATAAAATAGATGTTTCTTATGAGGCTGCTGTGAGAAATGTGCTTAAATGATTATTGTTGCGTGAATATTTTTTTATGTATTGATTTTGCATTTTAGGTCAGGATATTTTCCGAATAAATGAGAATCGTATTATTAGCAAGGTTGTTGGCGGAATATTGCTAAAATATATGTATATATTAAGCAGACGAATTGAAGTGAACTAAAAGCTGGAGAAACTGTTTTAGGAGTTACTTCAATTTGTGTATTTCTTTCCCCATTTTAATATTAGGTTATAAAACTTACAATCTTTTAATTTCATTCATACTGTCATCATATTCTTTGGAATCATTAAATAGGGCTACTTTCACATTATATCCTAATCAATGAAAAAATCTCACCTATAATAAGAGCTTCTCTTTTATTTTGGCGAGATAGCATATAATGTAAATCTTTCTTTTGTAATATACTTCAGGTATATATGAAATATAAGTCCACTTTCTATTTAATAAAGAATGTAATATATGATGATTTTTATTTTTGTAAATAATTCAAATGCCATATGGATATTGTATAATTCAATTTCTAGCTAGGGTATATATATATAAGATGAAAGTTTAATAATGAACTTTTTACTTTAGTTTTATTTAACGCAATAATTTGTAGGATACTTTTGCATGAAGATAGAACTGATAAACGATGATTAGTTCGTAAGTCTTCTGTGGCTTTTATTTGGTATTTTTGAAGGTTTGCTAATCTTCTAATAAAAACACCTTTGAAAGCTATAGTTAATACTATAAAATTAATATTTTGCTATTGTTTTATTATTCAATAAGAGAATTATTGTCATTATATCGAATTCACGTTAAATTATTGACAAACAGTTTGCAAATATCAAGATTATTTGCGAATATTGCATCTTAGTTGTGTATACGCCTGTTGGATTTAAATACTTGGGTGCTTCTATTATGCTAAATGACAGTAATAGTGCGCAACTTATTAATAATAAAATATTTAATTCCGCCGATAGGTGTAATACCGTTTTTATGTACAATTTAAAATTTCCAAACTATGTTGCTCCGGAAGCTGTAATAGGGGCTGAAACCATTATCGAAGAGGGTACTATTATATTGAAAGGAGCTATTATCGGTAGTCAGTGTAAGATTCATCGCCACATATTTGTGGATGAGGGGGTTAAGATAGGCGATAAGGTTAAGATTCAAGACGGTGTGATGATTCCACATGGTGTGACTATTGAGGATGGCGTTTTTATCGGTCCATCAGTTGCTTTTACAAATGATAAATATCCAAGAGCTATCAATAAAGATGGAACATTGAAAAGTGGGGGGCGATTGGCAGGTTAGCGAAACTATTCTAAAGTATGGTTCTTCTATTGGGGCGAATGCAACTATAGTATGTGGTGTTACTATAGGTGAATGGGCAATGGTGGCTGCTGGTTCAGTTGTAACAAAAGATGTCCCTGCAAATGCATTGGTTATGGGGAATCCTGCAAAGGTGATAAGATATTTTGAGTAATATTAGCTATGACTGACTATCTTGTAGAATTTTTGGAAACTCCTCTATTTAAGCTGGGTTTAACTATCTTTTTAGTTATGTAACTTGGAGACTGACAGAGAAGTTAAATCCAAGGTTTTTGTGGAAAGATTATAAACGCAGACAAAATCTTAAAAGAGGCTATATCAATAAGGATAATGTTAAATTCGGAATTGATCATCATGATTATTTTGATCATGATGATGGCGGGTATATTGATGATTTAATAACTATACGATTAGACAAAACTCTCTATGAGTATAATTTTGAGGAAGAGTTCTCACAAAATTGTCAAAGAATACCTAAGCTCGAGCTAATTAAAGAATATATTAATATTAACTTCCCAGAAATAAATCTTGACGAAGTTGTTAGAACTGTAATAGTGCCGGGGGTGCTTAGAAATTCAGGGGATAATATTTATGTGGTTAATGATATTCGGAAAAGTAGAAAAGACTATATTAATGGGAGAAATTCTGTAAAACGCCTTGAAGCCTCAGTTTTTGAGCTTGATTTAGTTAGGATGACTGCTGATACAGTTCAGTTGATTGATCGATTGTACTTATATTTTCAAGGAAAGAATCCGGATTTATTTGAAATTAATTATAAGACAAATAAACGGTTGGAAAATACAACAAAAAGAGGTGACTGAGTTGATTGGATTTATGACTAAGGTTAGTTTAAATGGCTTTATCATAAGTACTAAGAAAGTTAATAAAGAATATCAGTTGTTTTATAATAAAAAACAAGGTTTCTCATATGGAATTTCGTTCTCAGAAACTACATTAAAAAGCATAATAAGAACTTCTAGAATTAAAGTAAACGGGCTGATGTTAAAAGAAATGCTATGTAAAGCAGTGCCGTCTTTAGAGGTTAGAGAACAGCAATTCACTGATATTGCCATATCATATTTAGATGGCCTGTATGTCGAGATTCTAGGTGTATTGCTTGTTGATAATCTTGCTCCCTTTTCTGACAGTGACTCTGTGTGGCTGGATTTTACTCTTGATAGTATTCGTCAAGAAGCATTCAATAAAGACAGTTCTTTAGAACATGCTTTGTCATATGCTGCTAATATCAGGCAAAGGGCGAATAATAATCGTTTTTATTCATTTAATAAGTAGCTTATCTATGAACATAAATTTAAAAGATACTCTTGTTGATGATACTATTATAGTGCAAGTCCAACCTGTTTTAGAGCAGGTTCAAACAGTGACTACCCATTTTGATATTGTTGGGAATTTGCTTTGGGATAATTTGTTTGCACCATTACTCTTTGGAATATCTATTCCACTTGTATATAAGTTTGTAAAGAAACTCTTGAAAAGGTATAATTTGAAGAAATATCAATCTAAAATAATACGGGAAGACCAATATAAAGTGCTTGTTAAAAATGTTTGTCTGGAGGATAAGTATTTTCGGGTTAATAAGATTAATGATGACGAATTTATTATTCCATTTCCTGAAACAAGAGAGAAGAAATTGGAGGAATTGGGATTTAGAAAAGTATATAAAAGAATAAAAATCAATGTTTGCATAATAGTCTTTATAATTATATTAGCAAGTATTATGGAGAACAATTGACTTATAGAGGAGAAAATTACTCAATCCCAGAATTTATAACTAGGCTTTCTGAAGAGACGGCTGATGTTTTTATACATGAAATGCATCAAGCGAAACTGCGGTTTAATAAATATCTATATGGTATATATGATGTGAGAGTGGATGAGGATGATAAATGTGAAATTTCTGTTTATAATTCAGACTATTTTACATATAAGTGTACTGTTAATTTGTATAATGCGTTGGCTACTATTCCAGTTAAATCATGCTTTCCGGATTTTAATGTAAATGTGGCACAAGTAAGACCTTTTTATAATTCAGTAGCTGTTGGAGGTTTTGTTATAATCGATCGAGGAAATGGTGATGAACTTGTTACTGGGTTTCGTGGGGAGAATTGCCAAAGTGGTGGGTATTGGCACTTTTCTTATGATGAGACATTTACGGAAGATGACAAGTCGGATGAGGATGATCAACCAAACCTTATGACATGTTTGAGGAGGGCGTTAAGTGAAGAACTTGGGATTTTAAGAAAAACTCAGGAAAAATGTATCCCTACATCTCAAATTACTTTTTTAAATGTGGGTGTCATCCGTACAGCTGGAAATGATAATAGACTGGAATTTGAGGTGTGTTCATTTGTTCGAGTGTGTTTGTCGGAGGCATTCACATTGGAGGATTTTATTCATGGTTATCGTTTTGCTAAAGATGCAGAGATTGAAACCAGATGCCTGGAGTTTATTCCAATCAAAGAACTGGATAAATTTATATCTACTCATAAGATATCTCCAGAATCCAAGCATTTGGCCCAAACGATCTCTTTGTTGAATGATTTTGATTTGCTCGGGACCGACAAAGAAGGATATCATGAAATTTTAGAAGCAAATAAGCAATAATGAAAATAGCATGAAATTATGCCCCTTTTAATAGGTTGATAAGTTCTATTAAATAGCTATCAAGCTCATAAAATGTCGATATTTTACCAGAGAGGACAGAAATATAGAATGGCGGTTGCTTTGCCATTTGAATAAGGGTATTTCTTTCATCTGTTTTTTCTGATGAAATCTGAATGGGCTTAATTGCAAACATGGAAGAGATGTATTCGATACCATGTAATTGGGGTGTATAAATTCCTCATACTGTGTTTTCATTGCTTCATATGCAGTTAGTGGTTTATGTAGGCATAGGTTACAGTTCCCGATATTGTGAGGACTGCAACTACCATTTTTCATACATGGAAATGATGGCTCTGGGGATGAAACGGTATGTGGGGTGTAGTGGACAGAAGTTAGTGTATGATATTTACTAAAGCCGAATGGCATGATTGAAAAGAATTCGCCGTCCATAACAGTAATGCCGATATCTTTCAAAGTGTCTGGTACTTTGCATAAAATAACTTCACAAAGTTCGTACTTTAAGTTGAATCCCGGTTTGTTGAATAATTGGCTTACTATATTGGTAGAAGCATAAGTTGCATTTACCACTCCTTTGCATTCAATATACTCGCCGTTTTCTATTTCTATTTGATAGCGTTCATTTTTATCTGTAATTGAAATAACCTTCGTTCCCGAAAACGTATCTACATTTTTAACATCACTAATGTGGTTTAGTAGTTTATTTAGAACAATCTTATAGCTATATGAGTATTCTTTAGTAAGATATAATGCTTCAACTTTATTTGAGTTAAATAGTGTATTAGGATCAACTTCAGAATATGGTATATTATTTCTATTCATAAAATCTTCATATTCAGATTTGTTGGTTAACGACTCATTATTTGCGATAGCATAATAGGCCTTAAATTGAGAATTAATACTTTCACCAAAGTCATGTATAAAGCGCTCTTTATATTTTAGTATTGTGTTTACTGTTTTTTGACCTCTTGGGTAATGTAAGCCATTGTGGAGGCGGGCTTGATTGACCATTGATGCTCGAGAGAAGAAATTTTGATCTATATCAATAGCAGCAACGGTAACTTCACGTTGCGACAAAAAAAAGGGCAGTATATAAACCATATATGCCTCCGCCTAATACGACTATATCAAACTGTTTCATAGTTGTTTAATTTGTTTTGCCGGTGCGCCATACCACATCTGATTATCAGGTATATTTTGGAGTATTAATGATCCCATACCAATAATAACATTATTCCCTATACGAATTTGATCTTTGATATTGCTGGATGCATAAATAATACACTCATTCCCGACTTTGACGGAACCGGCTATTGTGACGGAACTTGCTATCCAGTTATTTTTACCAATAACTGTATTGTGCCCAATAGAACACAAACCATCTATTTTAGTTCCATCTCCTATTGTTAGATTTACCCTATCGGTATACAGAACTTTGAAAAAATTCGTAAAGGTGGCTATTTTCTATATTGATAAAACAGCATTGATTTATCAATTGGTGAAAACCGGAAGCTACTATTTTTTGAGTCGTCCGCGCCGTTTTGGCAAAAGTCTGCTTATTTCTACGCTTGAAGCTTACTTTCAAGGAAAGCTGGAACTCTTTAAAGGACTGGCTATGGAGAAACTGGAAAAAGATTGGGTAAAATATCCCGTTTTATATCTTGATCTTAATACGGAAAAATATGATACTCCGGAAAGTCTGGAGAACAAACTCAATGGGGCGTTGGTGGAATGGGAGAAGATATATGGCGAAGAGCCCTCGGATAAATCTTTAGCGATGCGTTTTGAGGGGATTATTAAGCGTGCCTGTCAGCAAGAGGGGCAAAGTGTGGTGATCCTGGTGGATGAGTATGATAAGCCAATGCTACAGGCTATTGGTGATGATGTTTTGCAAAAGAGTTTCCGCAATACATTGAAAGCCTTCTACGGCGCATTGAAAAGTCAGGACGGCTGTATCAAATTTGCTTTGTTGACGGGAGTTACCAAGTTCGGTAAAGTGAGTGTGTTCAGTGATTTGAATAATCTGAATGACATTTCAATGTGGAATAAGTATATAGATATTTGTGGTGTGAGCGAACAGGAATTATACGATAATCTGGATGCCGAGCTTCATGAGTTTGCCAATGTGCAGGAAGTGACGTATGAGGAGATATGTGTCCGGCTGAAAGAAATGTATGATGGTTATCATTTTCACGCACAATTCCAAAGGAATGTACAACCCCTTCAGTCTGCTTTTGGCTTTTGATAGGAATGAGTTTAAAAGCTACTGGTTTGAAACAGGTACCCCCACTTATTTGGTGGAATTGCTGAAGAAACACCATTACGACCTTCATCGGATGGCTCATGAAGAAACCGATGAACAGGTACTGAACAGTATAGATTCTGAATCTACCAATCCTATTCCGGTAATCTATCAGAGCGGGTACCTTACCATTAAAGGGTATGATGAAGAATTTGGTATTTACCGTTTAGGTTTTCCTAATCGTGAAGTGGAGGAAGGATTTATCCGTTTTCTGCTTCCTTATTATGCGAACGTCAATAAAGTGGAATCTCCCTTTGAAATTCAGAAATTCGTTCGTGAGGTACGTGCTGGTGATTACGAATCTTTTTCCGTCGTCTGCAAAGTTTCTTTTCTGATATTCCATACGAGCTTGCCCGCGAACTGGAGTTACATTATCAGAATGTACTTTATATTGTATGTAAACTGGTTGGTTTTTATGTAAAAGCGGAATATCATACGAGTGAAGGCCGTGTGGATATGGTATTGCAGACTGATAAATTCATTTACATCATGGAATTTAAACTGAATGGTACAGCGGAAGAAGCTCTGCAACAGATAAATGACAAGCATTATTCCCGACCATTTGAAACGGATTCACGAAACTTTTTAAGATTGGTGTGAATTTCAGTGCTGAAACGAGAAATATAGAAAAGTGGTTGGTCGAAAATTGAACTGCCTGCGCGGAAATAAGATATTCATTTCTCATATTCTCATAGATTTGATTTAAATAGCAGATAATTAATAAAGTAAGCTATGAGAAATACTTTTAAAATTGGTATTTCTCATAGTTTTATTCGCAAATAGACCTTGATTTGGCTTATTTCTCATACCTGTTGAACTCATTTCTCATAATGGCCCGGTGTTGGTATATAAATAGGCTGTGTGGGCTTACCTATATTCTGTAAGTTGCCTTTTGCTTTTAGGCGACGGATTTGCCTACTGGCCATACTTTGAGTGAAACTGCAGAGCGACTGCATATTACTACGGGTTAATACAGGATGAGTTGCAAAATAGGCAGTAAGTTTCTTGTCGATCTCTTCTTCTGAAAGAGAAGCCGAATGTGGCTTGTATTTCGAACGTCGTAGATGAGTGCTCATGCACAAACTCTTTAAATCTCTGTCAGCCTGGAAATTAATGGACTTAAGTTTCACTTTGTCAGCACGAGTGGTAAGCGAGTGCACGGGTTCGGTAGCTTGCAATGTAATCTGGAAATAGCCGATTCCATCCAGATGTACTCGTTCTCCTTCGCACAGATGGTTGCCCATGCATCTGCTCAATTCCATTAACATGGCTTCTACTTCTGCTTTCCCGAAAGTAGTTGCCATGTGGATTTCTCTCGCCAGCTTTTGAGTGGTCACATGTTGAAAATTAACCACCCGTGGGTGATAACTAGGTTCTTCCCCTTCTTTTTCCGGTTGGGGATTCTTATAAAACTCGAATTGTATTGCCATCTTTGTTTTAATTTAATGGTTGTTTATATGTTATGTACTGATGCTCTTAGTGTATCTTGCTTTTATTCTTTTATTATTCAACCGCCATCCTGATTGTTCCACTACAGTGAACGGTTCTTTTCACTCTAGTAGACAGAACTTTTTACTGTAGTGAACAGGTCTGTGCACTCCAGTGGAACGGTTGGGATGCTCTTTCAAAGATACGACATTATTAGGTGAAAAACAAGTAATTAACTAGTTGTTTGCATGAAAGAAATAGCTAGCTGTTTTCTAAGATAAGCTTGGCGGATAAACAGGAGAATAGTTGTGTCTGACGTATTCCACAGGAAGACACCGTGCGATGGGCACGTGCTCATTATCGTTTACCGAAAGATGAATTCCTGATTCGCGAGACGGTGAAAAGTGTATACCGTTCCGCCAAGGGTTTTCGGCAAGAAAGCAGTTTGCTGCCCGAACAATTTTTGTCATGCAGATGGACGAATTTATGAAGCGCCGTTATGAATTTCGATACAATATGCTGACCACGAGAAGTGGAATATCGCGAACGGAATAGTTTTAACTTCTATTTTCGTCCGGTAGACAAGCGGGTGCTGGCGAGTATCACGATGAATGCGATGTATGAAGGGCGTGAAAATGTGGGATAAGGACGTGGTCCGATATTTGAATTCCGATCATGTGCCCGTTTATCACCCTGTCGAGGATTTTTTGTATCATCTTGCCTCACTGGGATGGTAAAGACCGGATTTTGAACTGGCCAACCGTGTTCCTGTGATAATCCGCATTGGGGGACCGTTTTCCGTCGTTGGTTTCTCAGTACATGGTGGCCCATTGGCGTGGATGGACAAAAACACATGCCAACAGTACTTCACCTATTCTAATCGGTCCGCAGGCTTATCGTAAGTCTACTTTTTGCCGTCTGATTCTTCCTCCGTGTTTGCAGGCGTACTATACGGATAGCATTGATTTCAGTCGGAAGCGGGATGCGGAGTTGTATCTGAATCGCTTTTTGCTTATTAATATGGATGAATTCGACCAGATAAGTCCCACCCAGCAGGCTTTTCTGAAGCATATTCTGCAAAAACCGGTGGTGAACACGCGCCGTCCGAATGCTTCGGCGGTGGAAGAGCTTCGCCGGTATGCTTCGTTCATCGCTACGAGCAATCATCGGGATTTGTTGACAGATACTTCCGGTAGCCGTCGTTTCATCGGTATTGGTTTTACATGACGGGAGCTAATAGATGTGTCGCGTCCTATTGATTATGAACAGGTACTTTATGCACAGGCGTTGGAGTTGCTTTATCACAACGAACGTTATTGGTTTGACTCATGGGGTTTATTATCGAATCTTTTTGTTGGAGTGAAATAGACGAATAAATGGTCAAGAAGGTGGCTATTATATAATTCGTATTAATTATTGAAAGAAACCTTCAACTGTTAGACAGTTTTATTGTATCTTTGCAGCCTTAACTTATTTTATTTCAAATAATGAAGGAATTTTTGCAACTGATGCGACGTTTTGTGTCGCCATATAAGAAGTATATCGGATGGGCTATTTTGCTGAATATCTTGTCATTGTATTCAATGTGTTTTCATTTACTTTGTTAATTCCGATTCTGGATATTTTGTTTAAAACAGGAGAGAATAATAAGGTATATGAGTATATGGAATGGGGAACTGCCGGTTTTAAAGATGTTGCGATAAATAATTTCTATTATTATGTTTCCCAAATGATTCAGGATAATGGTCCTACTACTGCTTTGATTTTTTCTGGGACTGTTTCTGGCTTTGATGACTTTATTTAAAACGTCCTGTTATTTTGCATCTTCAGCTGTGATGATTCCATTGCGTACAGGAGTTGTCAGGGATATCCGTATCATGGTATATGCGAAGGTAATGCGTTTGCCGATGGGCTTTTTCTCAGAGGAGAGAAAAGGAGATATTATAGCTCGTATGAGTGGTGATGTGGGAGAGGTGGAAAACTCTATTACCAGTTCATTGGACATGTTGATAAAGAGCCCTATCATGATTATATTGTATTTTATAACATTGATTGCTACCAGCTGGAAGTTAACTCTTTTCACCGTTTTGGTATTGCCGGCTATGGGCTGGCTGATGGGTAAGGTCGGAAGAAAACTAAAGCGTCAATCACTGGAGGCACAAGGTAAGTGGAGTGATACAATGTCTCAGTTGGAAGAAACATTGGGTGGTTTGCGTATTATCAAAGCGTTTATTGCAGAAGACAGAATGATAGATCGTTTTACGAGGTGTAGTAATGAACTCCGTGATGCAGTCAATAAAGTGGCTATGCGACAAGCTTTGGCTCATCCGATGAGTGAGTTCTTGGGAACAATTTTGATTGTATCTGTATTATGGTTTGGTGGTGCTTTGATTTTAGGGCATAATTCGTCATTAACTGCACCGACGTTTATATTTTATATGGTTATTTTGTATAGCGTGATAAATCCGTTGAAAGACTTTGCCAAGGCAGGTTACAATATCCCCAAGGGGCTTGCTTCTATGGAACGCGTGGACAAAATATTGAAGGCTGAGAATAATATTAAAGAAATTCCTAATCCGAAACCATTGACTGGAATGAATGATCGGATTGAATTCAAAGATATAAGCTTTAGCTATGATGGTAAAAGAGAAGTGTTGAAACATGTGAACTTAACAGTGCCAAAGGGAAAGACAGTTGCTTTGGTAGGACAGTCAGGCTCAGGAAAATCAACGCTCGTAGATTTATTGCCACGTTATCATGATGTGCAAGGAGGAGATATCACCATCGATGGTACAAGTATTAAAGATGTACGTATTGCCGATTTGCGCAGTTTGATTGGCAATGTAAATCAAGAAGCCATTCTTTTTAATGATACATTTTTCAATAATATTGCTTTTGGCGTAGAAAATGCAACTATGGAACAAGTCATAGAGGCCGCTAAGATTGCCAATGCCCATGATTTTATTATGGAAAAGCCGGAAGGATATAATACAAATATCGGTGACCGTGGCGGCAAACTTTCCGGTGGACAGAGACAGCGTGTCAGCATCGCCCGTGCTATTCTGAAGAATCCTCCCATCCTGATTCTGGATGAGGCTACTTCTGCACTGGATACTGAATCGGAACGTTTGGTACAAGAAGCATTGGAGAGATTGATGAAGACGCGTACCACGATTGCAATTGCTCACCGATTGGAATTTGAAGTTTTGACATTGTCCAAGAACATCAGGTGGACATATCAATGGAAGAGCAAATTAAAGTTTCTGTAGAGGGACTACCCGAATTTTGGATTGCTTAAACGGAATCGGTAAAGCGACCTTTTTTCTGTACGGCAATTTTGCTCTTCATGCTCTGATATAATAAAGCGCATTCAGGAGGGAGGTACGAGATTGCTTCTCATGGCTTCTATCATTGGACCTTTAGTAGAAGATCTGAAAAGGTCGAAGGATCAGTTGGAGGAAATCACCGGAACCAAGTTTATGGCTATCGGCAGGCACGCATGATGCCTGTGTCGGAAAAAAGCTGTATATGAGGCGGGGTATATATATAATTCTTCCTTGAATCCGACATTTATCCTTGGTAAGATATATGCGGCTTTCTACTCCCCTGTACTCCCTTTTATAAAAGACCGTGTGATGCAAATGCCGGCATCAGTTACTCCTTTGCTGCGTTTTCCTTTATTTTGGCTTTCCTGCCATAATTTTGCTTCACTTTATCTTTATCGTTGGCTGTAGTAAATACACTCATCGGCACATGATGGATATTTTGACATACTTTCATCCAGTGGGAATTTTATCCGTTAAATGAACATCCGAATGGAAACTGCCATTTATTATAAGGAATCATGCCAGGAGAAGGAATGGAAAAAAGCTGGATGCTTTCATCTATATTTTAGGAAAAGAAGAATGTTAGTTTTGGTCGTTTATAGATTATATAAAACTAAACAAGGATATAATGAAATGAAAGATATAATAAGATTTATACTAAGGTAGTGCAAAAATCCTATTGTATTAGCAGCATTTTGTGGTTTGGGGTGGCTATCAGGATTTTGGGTAAGCTGGACAGAAGTACTTGCAAATAACTCTTGATATTTTCCCGTTCATTTTTCATGCTTTGAGCAAACGCCTTTATATGTAGAATATCTAAAGAATATTTTGATTTATTTCTATATGGCATCTTTCCTTTTACTTTATTGATTGCTCCTTTTTCAATCAGCCCTTGCCAACAATGGTGGGTTCTGCTTTGTGGAGTTTGTGTAATGCTCTTTTATTGTACTTTGCTATAAAAAAGTTAGAGTTTGAAAAATGGAAAACAGCCATTATTGTTTGGTTGTCATATAATGGCTTATATTTATCTGTTGTGACTCAGCAGTATAATGCAGCAGTAGCCGCTTTCATTCTTTTACTTTTATTCTTGTCGAGAGAAAAAAAGATTTTTGGGCTGCATTGATGATTGTGTTAGGCACATTAACCAAAAATTTATGGGATTGTGGGGTTAGCTTTTTTCCTTTTCTCTAAAAGAAAATTATATTTTCTGTGGGGGAATTCTATTTTGGGCATTCGTTCTATTTGTAGTTCAATGTTTTATACTTCTCACAATATGTATTTGATTCTTATAAAAGAATGGGTTGAAGTATTCTTGTAGTTAAGAATGATGTTAATGAGTTGAGAACATCTAGATATCTCTTTATTAGAATGGTTTTTCAAAACATTTCAGGACTGAATACATAACTTCATTTTGCACTTAAAGCTCTCCCATGTGCTATTATTTGGTTTAAAATCATCTGGGAACAATTAACTCAGGACTATACATCAAGAACTCCAACTCCTTTTCTACATAAAAAGATGATGAACGGATTGATGTCATATTGCCCTGTTATAATCCCTCATGAAGGATGGGAGCAGCAACTGATTGAAAAACATAAAGAGTTGGAAGGATGCTGAACGGGTACAATATTCGCTTTATCGTAGTAAATGATGGTTCCAAACGCGATTTACGGAAGAAATTTTGTACTTCGTTTGACAAATAATAACACTATCATTGTAGACAATAAGATAAATCAAGGAAAGGAGCTGCTGTTCGTGATGGTATAGCACATTCTGATTCAGGCTGCTCTTTATACAGATTATGATTTTACATATAAGATTGAGTCTGTTTGTCAGGTGATTAAATATCTTGAGGAAGGGTATGATGTAGTTGTAGCAAATCGTAATCATACGTATTATTCACAACTTTCTACCCCAAGCTGAGAAAGTTGGCGAGTCATGCTTCACGTTTCTTGAACTTTATGCTGTTAGGGCTGACTCACACAGATACACAGGGGGATTAAAAGGTTTTAACTGTAAGGGAAAAGCTTTTCTTGCGTCCACTCGTATTAAACAGTTCTTATTTGATACAGGAGTTTATATATAAGGCTTCTCTTGCCGATGATACCACCTTCATCAAAGAGGTTCCTGTAGACTTAAGAGGCGAAGTGATGTTGCCTGATATGAAAAAGGGGGTATTTGTAAATGAACTAAAAAACTTATTGATGATATGTTGGAGAGGTTGAAAGGATATGTGCAGAATCCCGTCTTTCTATTCATCTTGTGGATGGGAGTAGGATTAGCTTTGCAGTTTATCATTGATGATGAAGGGGACATATAGCAATTATGTTATATTTAGCCAGTCTTTTGGCATGCGATATCTTCTTCTCCTTTATATGTAGAATATCTTCAGGAACAGAAGGATTTCTTTCTGTATGGTATTTCTTTCACTGCGTTGATTTCTCCTTTTGCGGTTCTTCCCAGACCGTTGGGGATGATCCTTTGGTGCCTGGTGAATTGTGGTTTCCTTTATTATGCTATCAGCAAGTTAGATTTGAAAAAGTGGCAATTTGCTGTTGTTATATTAGTTTCTGTAAAATGACGTTTTTACAGCCTGTTTTGTCTCAGCAATATAGCATAGGTATTACGGCTATGATTATTTTTGCCTATGTACTGATCGAGAAAGAAAAAGGATTTTTGGGCTGCTTTTGATGATTGTATTAGGGACTATGACCAAACTTTATATGGGGATAGTCGGACTGGCTTTCTTTTTATTCTCGAAACACAAAATGAAACTCAAGCCGGCGGATTAGTCTTTTTGGGCAGTGATCGTTTTTCTGCTTCCGATGCTCTATGCTTCTCCGGAATATGTCGTTCATTCGTATAAGGAAGGGCTCGATGTGCTTGTCTATAAGAATGGGCTGAATCAGTTTAGCATCAATCAAAACATATCTTTGCTGGGTATGTTACATCGGATAACAGGGAGCTTCATTCAGCGATTTATGGATAATCGTGCCCGAATGATTTTTGTTTGCCCTTCCTTATTTACGCATCCGGCAATACGGAAATGAATCTTTCAGATTCTTGTTTCTATCCTCTGCACTTTTGTTTATGGTGCTATTTAGCACCGGCACTGAAACCTATGGCTATCTGACTGCCATGATTGCTGTTGGAATCTGGTATGTAAAGACACCGACAAAATTTTGCCACACCGATATTGAATCTGTCATTGCTTATATTCTGTATTCTACTGACTTCTTTGTCTACTACCGATCTTTTCCAAGATTCATAAGAGCGGAATATGTGAAACCTTATGCTCTGAAGGCTCTGCCTTGTACCTTGATATGGCTGAAAATAGTGTGGGAACAACTGACTCAGGACTTTGCGCGTCCATCTGACTGAATGAAAATGAAACATCTGAACTGAACTATAAAACTAAAACTACTTACTAATGGAAATTGTAAAATCAGTATTTCAATCGAAGGGTAAACGTTACCAGTTTATTCGTTATTGCACGGTGGGAACGTTGGCCGCCGGAATACATTATGGGGTTTATTATCTGTTGCAGGAATACGAAATGACCAACTTGAATATTGCCTACACGATAGGCTATGTGACGAGTTTTATCTGTAATTTCTTTCTGACTTCTTATTTCACGTTCCGTAGCAACCCTTCTTTGAAAAGGGCTTTGGGATTTGGAGGCAGCCATTTGGTGAACTATCTGATACATATGGGATTGTTCAATTTGTTCCTCTATTTGAATGTAGATCAGGAGATAGCTCCCTTGTGATGTGCTCGCTGTGGCTGTTCCCACTAATTTTCTGATGCTCCGCTTTGTGTTTAAACATAAGAAGGAACAGGCTGCTGATCAAGTCGCAGAATAGACTTTCCGGCTATTATTTTCTGCCGAAGTCTGCCGGAATTTCTCCCCACACTTTGGTTTCCCATTTAAGAATACGGGTGGTGTAAGTGTTCTCTCTGAGCCACTTCTCTGCCCGTTCTATCACTTTAAACAGTTCTTCGGTCTCTTCATTCCGGGAAGTTTGGTTTTGCATTTTTCTGTCGCACCCAGGCTGATGGCATTCACGCTGTCGCTATAAATGGGCATATCAAATCCTTTCTGTTTCAGCAATGCCAGTCCGTGCACGATGGCCAGAAACTCTCCGATATTGTTTGTACCTTTCATCGGGCCGAAATGAAAAATTTCCTGGCGGCTTGCCACGTGTACTCCCCGATACTCCATCGGACCGGGATTGCCACTGCACGCAGCATCGACTGCCAGACTATTGTCAATGACGGAAGCAGGCAGTGTATCGGAACCGGTTCGGGCAGGCTTCCGTTTTTTTCTTCGCATTCTTGCCGATGTAAGCGTAAGGTGACGAGGCCAGTGCACGTTCCGCCTCTTCGCGGGTGTCAAACGATTTGTACTTTGCACCTTCATAACCCTTGATCTGGAGCTGGCAATCCGTCCAGGAAGCATATACTCCCGGCGTCACTCCTTCCCATACTACGTAGAACTTTTCTTTAGCCATTTTCTGATAATGAATGATTATGTCAACAGCATTGACGGTGCGAAGGTACAAATATATTCCGGAATCGAACAAGTTGGCAGAGAAGTCTTGTTCTAATTTATAAGGAGTTTAAGAAAATAAAATTAAGAAAGGAGCCATTATGGAAAGAACTTTTAGTGAAAGCTTTGAAGAATCGTCGGACTTATTATTCGATTACCGACCAGTCACCTATTCCGGATCAGGAGATAGAATGCATTATCAATCTGGCTGTGAGACACGTGCCGTCGGCATTCAATTCTCAATCTACCCGTGTGGTGCTTCTTCTTGGCAAGTCTCATAAAAAGTTATGGAACATTGTAAAAGATGCGTTGAGGAAGATTGTGCCGGGAGAAGCGTTTGCGAAAACCGAAGAAAAGATTGACAATTCCTTTGCCTGTGGATATGGTACGGTGTTGTTCTTTGAAGATCAGAAGGTGGTGAAGGGGCTTCAGGAAGCTTTTCCCGTCTTATCAGGAGAATTTCCCCGGATGGTCATTACAAACCTCAGCGATGCATCAGCTGGCTGTTTGGGTCATGCTTGAAGATGTGGGCTTCGGTGCTTCCTTTGCAACATTATAATCCATTGATTGATGATGAGGTGCGTCGGGCATGGAATTTGCCTGCACATTGGCATCTGATTGCTGAAATGCCGTTTGGAGTGCCCGTCAATAAGCCGGGAGAAAAGAGTTCCAGCCACTGGAAGAACGGATAAAAGTTTTTAAATAATAGAGAATCATTCTTCATTATTCATTAAATGATTAATTTTGTGAGCAAAATTAATCATTTATGGTTCGTATCTTCCTTACCGGCTATATGGGTGCCGGAAAACAACTTTAGGGAAAGCTTTTGCCCGCAAACCGAATGTCCCGTTCATTGATCTGGACTGGTATATCGAAGAACGTTTTCATAAAACTGTCGGAGAACTATTCACGGAACGGGGGGGAAGCCGGATTTCGAGAGTTGGAAAGAAATATGCTTCATGCGGTAGCTGAGTTTGAGAACGTCGTTATCTCTACAGGTGGGGGGAGCACCCTGCTTTTTATGACAATATGGAGTTTATGAACCGGACCGGAAAGACGGTTTTCTTGAATGTACATCCCGATGTGCTGTTCAGACCTGTTATTGTTCATTCAGTCAATATTAGTACCTTGCACTCGTTATGAGATTTTTTTTTTTATTGACTAATAACACAAAATTAAGGTAAAGTCTATATCATGAAAAATTTTAAAAGAGAAATTTGGAGAGTTATCCGCTAGAATAAAAGCGTCCGGACAGCCTGCAAGGACAACGCGGCCTCATTATTAAATGCGGAAAATTGGTGGGAAGCATTGGCTGTATGTGTGGGACACAAAAAAGGTGATGCAGGTATGCGACCGTCGATCTACGCAGAAGAATATGAATTCTGGTGGGAGAAGGTAATGCAGGTATGCGACCGTGATGGGCGCAGGAAGGCACAGGTGCACAATATTCTGAAGCCCGTTATGGAGAAAGCGGGATATGAGTTATTTGTTTCCGTATTACGAAAAGGCTGCCGATATGGGTTGGGCTGAAGCGGAAGCAACTGTTGCCTATTGGCGATACATGGGATTCTATTGCGAGCAAAATAAAGAAGAGGGGAACGGCGTTTGCCCATCTCACTTCTCCCGAGAAGCTATTTTAGTGGGAAAGCGATTATCGATGCTTTGTCGAAGAATTTACAGGAGATAAAAGCAAGGCGTTACAGATACGGAATGACCTGCTTGCCGAACTGCCTGGAGAACGTTTGCGTGCTCATGTATATGCAGCACTGGGAGACGCGCTCGACAGGGGCGGAAGGCAGTGTGGCAGAGGAAGCTGCTTACTACGAAAAAGTCTCTGGAGATAGTTCCAATCTTTATAGTCTTAAAAATCTGGCTACCCTTTATTTCCGTTATCCGGAACTGAATAAAACCGAAAAGAACTGGGCTTTGAACTTTGGGAAAAAGCCTGGCATGCAGGTGTGGTCTGCCGCTAACTTCCTGGGATATAATTATCAGGAAGAAAGAATGGCTGGATATGCCGAAAGCTATTGAATGGCTGGAAAAGGGATCTTTATTGTGAATCTTACAGTGCGTATGAACTGGCGCTGATCTACCTGTATAATGATGAATATAAGAACGTGGAACGCGGACTGATGTGTCTGAACCGTTGCGTGGAAGATAACTATATACAAGGTATAGAAGGACTGGCTAATATCTATTTCAACGGTGAATTGGTGGAAGAGGACATGAATCGTGCGAAAAGAATTGTTGGAGAAGGCTATTGAACTGGGTTCGGGAAATGCAGCTATCGTCTAGGCTGGATGTATGAGCGTGGCTTCTTGTCTGAACAACCGGATTATGTGAAGGCGTTAGAGTATTATGAAAAGGCAGCTTCGCTGAACAATGCCGACGGATATTGTCGGATGGCGCTTTACCTGGCTAATGGATACAGCGGTGTAAAAGATGCTGATAAGTCGAGAATGTTATGAAAAAGCAGCCGAACTGGGTTCCTGCTTTGCTCTTGTAGAACTGGCGTTCTTGTATGAGAATGGCGATGGGGTGGAGAAGAACTATGAAAAGGCATTTGAACTGATTAGTAGGGCTGCCGGACAGGGTTATCCTTATGATGTTCCGTTCTGGTCTTTATATGGAAAAAGGTGTTCTTGGTGAAGCAAAACCGGAAGAGGCGTTCGCTTGGTATACAAAGGCGGCAGAAGCGGATGATAATGATGCGATCTTTGCTCTGGGACGCTGTTATAAAGAAGGAATCGGAACGGCAGAAGACTGGGATAAGGCACTCGGAATGGTTCGGCAAAGGAGCGTGGAGAAGGAAGAGTCCCGTTGTCTGACAGAGCTGGGCCTGGCTTATGAAAATGGCAATGGCGTGGAAGAAAATCCGCAAAAGGCTGTGGAATATATGATGAAAGTTGCTGAACAGGACTATGGTTATGCCCAGTTTAAGATGGGAGACTATTATTTCTTTGGTTGCGGTCCCTGTCTGGAAGACAATAAAAGGCTATGGAATGGTATGAGAAGGCTGTGGCCAACGAAATTCCAATGGCAATGTTGCGTATGGGTGAGTATTACCTGTATGATTATGACAGTCTGAACGAATCGGAAAAGGCTTTTGCCTATTTCAAGAAAGCTGCCGAATACGAGTGGTATAGCGAAGGATTGGGTATCTGTTATGAAATGGGTATCGGAGGTGGAAGATAATGAAACGGAAGCTTTTTAAATATTATACGCTGGCTGCGGATAATGGAAATACGATGAGTATGTATCGTACCGGACTTTTGCTATTACAACGGAGTAGGTGTGAAACAGAACATGCCGAAGCTTACCGCTGGTTTAGGACGGATGCGGCAGGGAATGAAAATATTGCTGCGACTTATTATCTCGGTAAGATGATGATGTATGGCGAAGGTTGTACCCTGATCCGAAGCTGCGGTGCAATGGCTGCTGAAAGCTGCTGAAAAAATTGCGACAAAGCGCAATTTGAACTTGAAATGCCTATCTGACGGGCAAAGGCGTGGAAGAAAACGATGAAATTGCAATGGAATGGTTCGAAAAGGCCGCAGAGAATGGCAATGAGAAAGCTCTTAAAATTACCGGAAGGAGGAGAAAGTAAAAGAGGAACATGGAAAAAGAAGGGAATAATCTGTTCCAGGTCAATCTTAAAGGTATGATTGCCCTGTTATCAGAGCACATTTATAGTAACCCGAATACTTTTTGTTCGCGAACTGTTGCAGAATTGCGTAGATGCCATCACGGCACTACGCAATATCGGAAGAGAATTATAAGGACGTATCGATGTCTTTCTGAATGAAGACAAAACGGTGGTGTTCAGGGATAATGGAGTCGGACTGAAAGAAGGAAGTTTATCGTTTTCTGGACGGTTATGGAGAGTTCAAAACAGGATACTCCCGACGATGGACGATTTATCGGAAGGTTCGGTATCGGATTGTTATCTTGTTTTGTGGTGACTAATGAAATCACCAAATGGAGTCGTTCGGCAATGGGCGGACAGCCTGTTGCTGGTGTGGCAAAGTGGATGGGACGTATCAGCTGACTTTA